>Ga0233419_10000012_pt1 | contig 47092 bp, 46 predicted proteins | sample Watercolumn_Mata_5_FD_194540 | JGI IMG/M metagenome (GOLD analysis project Ga0233419, IMG submission 194540) | Freshwater microbial communities from Lake Matano, South Sulawesi, Indonesia - Watercolumn_Matano_2014_100_MG | ecosystem: Environmental > Aquatic > Freshwater > Lake | place...
CTGAGCGTCAGGGCGTTGACCGCCGAGATGAGGATGGCGATGGCGAGCGTGAAGGCGAACTGCCGGTAGAAGACCCCCGTTGAACCCTGCAGGAAGCCGACCGGAAGGAAGACGGAAGCCATCACGAGGGTGATGGTGACGATGGCCGTGGTGATCTCCCGCATGGCGGCGGCCGTTGCCACCTTGGCGGGATAGTGCTTCTGCTCCATCTTGGCGTGGACCGCCTCTACGACGACGATGGCGTCATCCACCACGATGCCGATGGCGAGCACCAGTCCGAAGAGCGTCAGGACGTTGATGGAGAAGCCGAAGAGGTTCATGAAGAAGAAGGTGCCGATGATGGCCACCGGCACGGCGATTGCCGGAATGAGTGTCGAGCGCAGGTCCTGCAGGAAGAGGAACACCACGAGGAAGACCAGCAGGAAGGCCTCGATGAGGGTGTGCTGCACCTGATCGATGGACTCGTCCACCACCTTCTTGGAGCTGAACGGGATGGAGTACTCGATGCCCGAGGGGAGGGAGCGGCCCGCCTTCTCGAGCACCTTGCGCAGTTCGGTCTCAACCTTGTTGGCATTCGAACCTGGGGCCTGGAAGACGGCCATCACCACCGAGGTCTCCCCGTTCGCCTTGCTTTTGACGGTGTAGCGGTACGCGCCGAACTCGACCCGTGCGATGTCACCCAGCCTGAGAAGAGAACCGTCGGGATTGGCACGGATGACCATCTGTTCATAGTCGCCTGGAAAGGCGTTCTTGCCCTTGTACTTCATGACGAACTGCATGGCCTCGCCGGTCTGCTCGCCGAAGGAGCCGGGCGCCGCCTCGAGGTTCTGGCTCTGGATGGCCGCCGACACCTCCTGCGGAGTGACCCCGTAGGCCGCCATCTGCCGGGGCCTGAGCCAGATGCGCATGGAGTAGTCCATGTTGCCGTACACCGATACCTGGCCGACTCCGGGCACCCTGGCGAGGTCGTCCACGATGTTGATCTTGGCATAGTTCTGCAGGAAGGTCTGGTCGTACTGTCTGACCTTGCTCACGAGGTTGATGAGCATGATCTGGCTGTTCTGCCGCTTGACGGTGGAGACGCCTATCTGGTTCACCTCCGAGGGCAGGCGGCTTGCTGCCTGCGACACCCGGTTCTGCACGTTCACCGCCGCCTGGTCCGGGTTGGTGCCCTGCTTGAAGAAGACGTTGATGGAGAGCGAGCCGTCGTTTGCGGAGGTCGAGGTCATGTAGGTCATGTTCTCGACGCCGTTGATCGCCTCCTCGAGGGGCGGGGCCACCGAACGGCCTACGGTTTCGGCGCTCGCGCCGGGATAGCTTGCCGTGACGGAGACGCTCGGCGGGGCGATGTCCGGGAAGCGGGTGATCGACAGCTGCGTCATGCCGACGAGGCCGAGGATGACCAGAATCACCGAGATGACCGTCGAGAGGACCGGTCTGGATATGAATCGTTCGAACATGATGCTGCCGGGTTATTTCTTCTGTCCTTCCGCCGCCGGTGCCGCCGCGGCGGGCCTGATCACCTGGCCGTCCTGCAGCTTCTCGATGCCGGCCGTCGCGATGATGTCACCCGTCCTGACCCCGGAACCGGCGATGTAGCTGTTGCCGCTCTTGCCGAGCACGGTGATCACCTGCTTCGTGACCGCGTTGCCCTTGCCGACGACGAAGACGAACACCTTGTCCTGCAGCTCGACCGTAGCCTCCTGCGGCACGAGGATCACACCGCTGTAGATCGCCTCCATGCGCACCTTGCCGGTGTTGCCCGTCCTGAGCAGCCCCTTCGCGTTCGGAAAAACGGCACGCATGCTGATCGATCCGGTCTCCCGGTCGAACTGGCCGCTGACGGCCTCGACCTTCCCCTGTTCAGCGTACACGGTGCCATCGGAAAGCACGAGCGAGACGGGTGGAACGTTGCGGAGCTTCTCCTCGATGGATTCCCCGGCGTAGAGCTGCTTGAACCTGGAGAATTCCGTTTCGCTGATGCTGAAGTAGGCGTACATCTCGCTGACGTCGGAGAGCGTGGTAAGGGCCTCCGACTGGTTCTCCATCACCAGGCTGCCCAGCCGGAACGGTATCCGTCCGATGTAGCCGCCGACAGGAGCCCTGATCTCCGCATAGCCGAGCCTGATGCCCGCAGCCCTTGCGGCTGCCCTTGCCTGCTCGGCGCCGGCTTTCGCGGCCGCGTAGTTGGCCCGTGCCGTCCTGAGCTGCACCTCGGAAACCACGTTGTTCTTCACGAGCGGCACCAGCTTCTCAGCGTCGAGCTTCGCCACGGATGAGCCCGCTTCTGCGGCGTGCTGTGCGGCCACGGCAGTGTTGTACTGCTCGCGGAGCGTGCGGTCGTCGATCCTGAAGAGCGGCTGGCCGGCCTTCACGGAAGCCCCCTCGTCCACGAGGATCTTCTGCAGGGTTCCGTCCACCTGCGGGCGGATCTCGACGTTCACCCTCCCCTCGAGCATGGTGGAGTAGTCGGTGGCCACCGCAGCCGTTGCAGGCTGCAGGGTGAGCACCGGCAGCTCTGGCGTCTGCTGTGGGCCTTTTTCCTCCTTTTTGCCGCAGCCCGTCGCAAGCACGGCTGCAGAGAGCACCACAAGAAAGGGAATGCGGAAGGATGATGTTTTGCTGACTCTGGTCATCATGGACGATAGTGTCTTTTTTCGTTGTCAGGCATCGAGCTTTCCGTTCATGCCGTTTCGACCATCCGGTGCCGGAACGACTCGGGAGTCATGCCGGTCCTGGCCTTGAAGAACCTGCTGAAATACGCCTGGTCGCTGAAACCGAGCTCGAAAGAGATCTCCTTCATGCTTTTCCGCCCGTAGGCGATCTCCCGCTTGGCCTCGAGCACGAGCCTGTCGTGCAAAAGCTGCGTCAGGGTCGAGCCGAACCGCTGCCTGAGGATCTCGTTCAGCCGTTTCGGCGTCACGCCAAGCCTCGACGCATAATACCCTGCCTGCCGCTCAGCCCGGTAGGAACCTTCAAGCAGCTCGAAAAGGTCCCGCATCCGGCGGCCGCCCCGGTCGAACGGGAACGCGGCCCTGCCGTCCACCCTCGCAAGCTGCAGCAGAAAGGCCTTCATGTAGGCATGGAGGATGCGCATGTCCCCGGATCCCCTGTTCTCCGCCATCATGAGACGGACGATCCCCTCCAGCACTTCCGCCGTTTCACCGACCACTTCCAGAGCCTCGCTTACGAAGGGGTTGAAGAGCATCCTGAACCGGTCGTCCCCGATGTCGTCGAGGAATTCGCGGGAAAAGATCATGACGTATCCTTCGGGGCTCTGACCGGTGAAGGCGTGGACCTGGCCCGGCACCATGAGGTAGACCAGACCGGCACTGACGGGAAAGGGTTTGAAATCGATATGGTGGCACTCCCCGACCGAGGAGGTGAACCAGAGGATCTCGAAGAAGTCGTGCCTGTGCTGACCCACGAAAAGGCCGGGCGTGCACTCCCCGAGGGGGCGGATCTCGAAATGCCGGTCGCCGAGGTGGTGGACCGGAATGTCGCCGCCGTGCCGCATCGTGTCTTTCGCCTTGCTCATCCTGTCCGTCTCCTGCTCATAACGAAACACAGGCAGAAAAAAAGCATCCGGGCATACACATTCTTCCTGTTTGTTTGCACAATCAGAACATTATTAGGCTCTTCATCATCTGTACGATACGAAATACCGGAGACATATCAAGAACCGGACTTCCCGCCGGACATTTTTATCCCCTCTTTCTCCAAACGTTTATCGGGTCTTCCCCGTACGACCGGGCAGGAACGGGCGTTCAGGAAACGGGAGGAACGGGCTGGTGTGGAATTGTACATTCAGGAAGGAAAGGGTGCGGCGCCCGCCGAGTGGAGCCTCTCAAGCTCAAGCAGGCGCTCCTTGAGGGGAAGCCCTCCCCGGAATCCGGTCAGTCTGCCGCCGCTGCCTACGACGCGGTGGCAGGGGATGAAGAGCGGTATCGGGTTCCTGTTGCAGGCCATGCCGACGGCCCGCGCAGCACCCGGATTGCCCGAGGCCGCAGCGATTGCTCCGTAGGTCGCCGTGCTCCCGCAGGGGATCTCCTGCAGCCTGCCCCAGACCTGTTTCATGAAGGGAGTGCCATCCGGGTCGAGAGGCAGGGAGAACTCCCGAAGCTCGCCGGCAAGCCAGGCCTCCAGTTGCCTGAATGCTTCACGCAGGATATCCGTCTCCCTGATTTCAGCATCTTCCGGCACCGCATAGCCCTCGAAGAAAAGGTTTGTTATCTCACCGGCCCTTTCTCCAATGCCGATCCTGCCGATCGCCGTCTGCCGGAAAGCAATTTTCATCCCATGACCTGTCCGGTTTCTCTCCATGATATCCTGCCCTCCATGAACATGAAAACCGCTCTTCGAACCATGCCGTTCACAGATTCCTTCCTTCCTGCTCCAGCCGACGCAGGAGAGTGGAATCCCATGCCGGTAAACAAGTAACCGATCCGCTCCCGGATAGCACAACCTGCAGCCACTCCTCGGGCAACAAAGCCTCCTTGCCGCACAGCACGGTTCTGTCCACCTTGTCCACCGGAAGTCCGTGACGGACGATCTCCCCGTCAGTACACACGACAAGGAGCCTGAGCAGCTCGCGGTGGCACAACAGCGACTCGACAGCCGACCAGGGGTCGCGCGCCCCGGACTTGAAGAGCCATACCCTCGATTCCGGCCCGGCCATTGCAGCTCCAGCCGAACCCCTGCATCCATCCGCAGGCTTCCAGCTGCTGCAATGACTCCCCGATTCTGGACGGATGCACGACGACAAGCTGAACGGGGAGGCGGCCAGGCAGCCCGCCCAGCACAGCACAGCCAACTGCCGACGGTTCCTGGCCTGCGGCGACCATCACATCGAGACCGGGAGTGGTATTTGCCTCGATCAGCGCACCGCATCCCTTCCAGGATTTTTCGATATCGGTTGTGATGTAGTCGATGCCGACCGTTCCGAGGCTCATTGCCGCCGCAACGGATTCAGCCATCTGTCTGACGTGCGGATGCACCCTGTCCGTCACGTCCGAACAGATCCCGCCTGTGGCGAGATTCGCGTTCGGACGCAACGTTATCCTGCGGCCGGCTTCGGGAACCGTCTTCAGGCAGATCCCCTGACGGGAAAGATGCCTGTCGAGCATTTCGTCGGTTTCGACCCGAAGCAGGTAGCGGCTTCTTGCCATGTTGGCAGATCGGCCGAGATTGACGACGGAAAGCAGTTCCTCAACTGTTCTTCGACCGTCGCCGGTAACAACCGGAGGATCGCAGCGGATGAAGGCGTTCAGCTTGCCATCGATAACCATCAGCCGGTGGTAGTCCCCTGGAATGTTGGCCTCGATCATGATCGGGTCTTTCGTGAAACAGCGGGCATAAATGAATGCTTCCTCCAGTTCTTCCCTGTTTCTCAGACCGGCGGTTACACCGGTGGCTGTCCCGGAAAAGAGAGGTTTGACCACGCACGGCCACCCGACCGTTTCGGAAGCCCGGACAAGCTCATCGGGACGGTTGACGAGAAAGTGTTTCGGGACGGCATACCCCAATCCGGTAAAAACGTTCTTGCTGAGAAGTTTCGAGCGCTGCAGATGGTAGCCGAGAACTCCATCGGCGTTCGACATCGATTCGAGGAAGACGCGCGAACGGCATCCCCATCCGTATTGCCAGTATCGGCTTCCGGCAGGATAGGGCAACACGGGAATGTTGCGTTCACGAGCCGCCTCCATGAGAATGCAGGCCTGGTAGTCGGGATGGTACCCGTTGCACAGATTCCACAGTTCGCCGAGGCCATTTTGCAGGGTGGAACGGTCGAGGATGCCTGTTTTCGATGCTTGGACGACTGCTTTCAGACCGAGCTTCAGGGCAAGCCGGCTCACTTTGGGATGGTGGTAACCGATCCAGAGCCGTGCTCCGCCAGGTACGGCCCTGGAACCGGCATGATGCAGGAAACCGCCTGCTTCGTTGAGCGCGCCCAGCGACCAGCGCATGAGACAATCCGCCACTGCTGCGATCGGGTTCTTCGAGGAGGTTCCGGAAGACAACCAGTCGGAATATCCGGCGCGTAGCAAACGGCAGCTTTCAAGCAGAAGCCTCACATGATTTGCAGAGCTGTCCGAAAGCGTCAGGGTGGCGACGACAACAGATCCTTCTGCATAGGGGTTTGGTCCGTGGCAGGTGTGCTCATGATGCAACCTGATCGTGAAAGAACGGGGTTCTTCCTGATGGATCCCTGCCCGATCCTCCTTCCGGTACGGGTCGGGGCAGGCGCCTTGATCTCCATGAGGAGTGGTGCAGGAACAGTTCTTGATGATCCCGGAGTAGATCACATGTCACCTATAATGCCTTGTATCCTGAACCGCCACGATTGCAGGCAAGTCCGGATGCTTGAGATGATCTGATGACAACTTGAACCGGAGAGGTAACGGGTGCAACTGCCGGTGCAGAATTGACAGAGAATCTATTTGACCTTGTGAATTGCTTTCCTGCACGGGATGACAGCTCAGGAAGAATGAAATATCATCTCACGCGGACAACGGAAATCCTGTCATAGATTTCGGCGCCCTTCGGCAGCTTTTCCAGACCAGGCCATTCGCCGGTGCTTTTTGCACGGACGACGTACTCCTCTATCACGTTTTTTGCATGTGAATCAAGCATGACGACAAGAACGTCGAATCGATCCACCTCCCCCTTGTCTCTTTCACCAAAATAGGCAAGTGACGACCACTTCCCGTCCTGCTCCACATCGACCGCACTTTCCTGAGGATAGTATCTGTTGGCCATCAGAGAAAAAACCACAACCATGGCCTGCCTGCCCTGTGCCTGATACAGACCGCTTCCTTTTATTGTTTCGGCAAACGAAACTCTCCCCTTATCCTCGGGATAATCTATTTTCATATGTTTCCACCAACACCCCTCTCCACACCCGAAAAGAGCGGTAGAGACAAAAAAAAAGAATAAAACTCTTTTCTTCATGCCATAATTCATCTTACCGGACTTTTTCCATTTTCACATAATCCCATTTATTTCCTGATATGCTTTATCACCAAACTACGGATCAGGCTGTTGCACAAAGATAATCGATCATCAATTGCTTCAGTTCATTTTTTCCGAAAGCAAACAGACCAGAAGCATGCCTCTCAATAAATTCTTTTGCCGGATGAGAGAAGATGGCATTCGTAAATCAGAAATGAAACCTCACGAACCATGAGCTGTCTGACTCTGAAAACAGAGAATTGGCTCAACGATTGAGATGAGGAGACGCAGCACCAGCATGCTGTAGACGATACATTGCAGATCAGACAGGACAACGGGCAGCGCCTCAGGCACCACACGTAAAATTTACACAACACTCACAAGATTGTAAAGAATAAACAATGAGTCGGGTCAGGGGTCACTGACTCAACCGATCGGTTTGCACAGTTAGCTCGAAGAGGACGGGCAGAGGCCGGAGAACTGTGTCGTGCCCGCAATCGCGGCAGGTGCGGCTGAACGGGGAACCTCGCAGTAACCGAGGCTGGTGAAGAACGATGCAGCGGTCGTGGTAAGCAGGTAGAGGGCCTCCACACCCTGCCGTTTCGCCCAGTGTTCCGCATGCCCGACCAGCATCCTGCCATATCCGTGTTTCCTGAACGGGCCTGCGACCGCGAGCGAACGCAGAAGCCCATCTGTTCCGAATGTCTCGATTCCGAAAACTCCGGCAGGAATCCCATCTTGCCGGATACCGAAGAAATGCACGGGACGTCCTTCCCGAAGATCGGCTGCCGGCAGGCTGCAGGACGCAAGCAGCGCTTCGACCGCCGCATCGAAGCAAAGAGGCTCGGCGTTTGCCGGCTTCATCCCCTCTCCCCTGAGTCCATGAACGGATAGTCTGTATAGCCTGCCGGACCGGGAGTATAGAAGGTCTGCATGTCCGGCTCGTTCAGGGCAGCCCCGTTCCTCCACCGTTCGACGAGATCGGGGTTTGCAAGGAACGGACGCCCGAAGGCCACCAGGTCGCACCTGCCTTCCGCGAGGTCGCGCTCCGCCCGGACAGCATCGTAGCCGCCAGACAGGATCAGCGCCCCCCTGAAGGTCTTGCGGAATGTCGTCTTGATCGAAACCGGCACGACCGGTGCACCCATGGACGAATGGTCAACAAGATGGATGTAAGCCGGTCCTGCCGCATCGAGCAACTCCGCCAGACGGCCGTACTCCTCCTCCATCGCATCGTAGAGCGGCATGTCGTTGAAGACGCCGAACGGGGAGAGCCGGATGCCGACCTTTTCCCTGCCGATGGCATCGATGACCCCCCCGACGACTTCGAGCACGAAACGCGCCCGGTTCCCGATGCTTCCGCCGTACCCGTCGGTGCGGACGTTCGTGTTGGGGCGGATGAACTGCTCGATCAGGTAGCCGTTCGCCCCGTGCAGCTCGATGCCGTCGAAACCGGCATCCACGGCATGTCGGGCTCCCGTGGCGAATTCCGCGACGGCCGACCCGATCTCCTTCGCGCTCATGGCCTCGGGTACGGGATAGGGTTTCAGCCCTTCGGCGTCCGTGTAGATCTCACCCTCCGCCCTGACGGCAGAAGGAGCCACGACGCGTGCGCCGGCAGGCAGGTTCAGGTGGTGTGCAATCCGGCCGCAGTGCATGAGCTGCATGAAGATCCTGCCGCCTTTCCGGTGCACAGCCACGGTTACGGCTTTCCAAGCCTCGGCCTGTGCGGCGGAGAAGATGCCGGGTATGCGGGGATAGCCGAGTCCGTTCGGCGAGGGCGACACCCCCTCGGTGACGATGAGCCCTGCTCCGGCTCTCTGACCGTAGTATTCGGCCATGAGCGGGGTGGGAGTGTTCTCTGAAGTGGCCCGGTTGCGGGTCATGGGCGACATGACCAGACGGTTCCGCAACGGGATCGCGCCGAGAGTGGCTGGAGAGAAAAGTATCGGCATGAATGAACCTCCCCGTTTTTCTTCCTGAACATCTTTTCTCTGCCGAAGGTTCATACGACCGGGATCAGAAATCTTCCGCCATATCGCTTTCGGATATCATTTCATCTCCCGCCACCACTCTTCTTCCCACGAAGGGAAGATACTGTCATGGCCGGGACCGGCGACAATGCGGTCATCGCCAAGAATCACGGTCGTGCCATCTGCAAAAATCATGTAATCCGCATCGCCGAAAATGAATTCATCACCTCCCTGGCCGATCAGACGGTCGTTGCCGAGGGTGCCGTAGAGATAGCTCAAGACCGGATTGTTGTCGACGATGGTGGATGAATTCCAGGATTTCCGTGACATTGCCTCCTCCTTTTGTTTAAAGATTGACTCTCGGATTTCCGGAAGTGTTCAACGAAAAACAGGACTCAAGGGGTCACGTCTTTCATGCACTGCTGTACTGACGATCGACGATACTTTCAACTGCAAGGGAAGATCAGGAAAGAGAACGACTGCATTGCAGATGCATGGGGGTGAAAATCCCATCTTCAGGCAAACAATGCCTTGTGCTTTGCATTTTAAAGCAACAGCAGGACAACACAATTAATTCCGTTTTCCACAGATGTACAGTACCCTCCGGAAGATGCGGAACTCCGGAAACCATGACCCCGGGGAAGTTGCCGGGGCTGCTTATGGGAACCAGCAAGAATCCTTGATTTTTTCGAAAGCTGAGGAAGGAAAACGGTGTGGTCGGCAGCGGGGATACAACACCATGCCGGAAGCTGAAAAAGGCCGCAAGAGCGATTCCCTGCGGCCTTCATGTTTTCCGGCTGAACGCGTCTGAAGCTGGTGCCGGAACTGCAGGGAGCTTACTTCTTGCCTTCTTCCGGCAGATCGATCTTCAGGCAGAGCTCACTTAGCTGCTGATGCGTCACCTCGGAGGGCGCGGACATCATGAGGTCCTGTGCCTGCTGGTTCATCGGGAAGGCGATCACCTCTCGGATGTTCTGCTCGTCGCGCAGGATCATGACCATCCGATCGAGTCCCGGGGCGATGCCTCCGTGCGGCGGCGCACCGTGCCTGAACGCCTCGATCATGTGGCCGAACCGCCTGTCCACCTCGTCCTTCGAGTATCCGGCGATCTCGAACGCCTTGTACATGATCTCGGGCTTGTGGTTCCTGATCGCTCCGCTCGACAGTTCGATGCCGTTGCAGACGATGTCATACTGATAGGCAAGGATGTCGAGGGGGAACTTCGATTCGAGCGCCTCCATCTCGCCCTGCGGCATCGAGAAGGGGTTGTGGGAAAACTCGATCTTCTTCTCCACCTCGTTGTACTCGTACATGGGAAAATCGACGATCCAGCAGAAGGCAAGCTCGTCCCGGTCGAGATGGAACAGTTCGGCGAAATAGGAACGCATGCCGCCCATGATGCGGCAGGTCTTTTCCCACTTGCCGGCGCCGAAGAAGACAACGTCCCCGTTCTCCAGGTTCAGAGTCTCCCTGAGTGCGGCCATCTCCGTCTCGTTCAGGAACTTGACGACAGGCCCCTTCGGCCCGTCTTCCCTGAACTGGATATAGGCGAGCCCAGCCGAACCCAGTTCGCGTGCACGCTTTTCGGCCTTGTCGTAGAAGAGGCGCGATTCACTGCCCCTGCCCTTGAGCACGAGGGCCTTGACGCAGGAACCTTCTACGGTATTCGATGCGAAAACCTTGAACCCCGAGTTCACGAACAGGGGGGTCACGTCCTCGATCTCGAGCGGAATCCTCAGGTCAGGCTTGTCTGAACCGTAGCGGTTCATGACGTCGCGGTAGCTGATGCGAGGAAAGGGATACTGCCTGATTCGCTTCGCAGACATGGTCCCGACGATGTGCCTGAACATCCCTTCGAGGAGATCGAACAGGTTGTCCTGCTCGATGAAGGCCATTTCGATATCGACCTGGTAGAATTCGCCGGGGCTGCGATCCGCCCTTGCGTCCTCGTCGCGGAAACAGGGTGCGATCTGGAAGTATCTCGGAAAGCCGGCGACCATGAGCAGCTGCTTGAACTGCTGCGGAGCCTGCGGCAGCGCGTAGAACTTGCCGGGATGCAGGCGGCTTGGCACGAGGAAGTCCCTTGCCCCTTCCGGCGAGCTCGAAGTCAGGATGGGAGTCTGGATCTCGGTGAAGCCCTGCTCTTCGAGGTATCTGCGCACCTGGTGCGTCATGCGGCTGCGGAACAGAATGTTCTCGTGCAGCTTCTCCCTGCGCAGGTCGAGAAAGCGGTATTTCAGGCGAAGCTCCTCGGCTGTCGGCATCTCGTCTGCAACGGGAAACGGCAGAGGCTGGGCATGGCTTTCGACCGCGATGGATCCTGCGACCACCTCGATGGCTCCCGAAGCGAGCCGCGGATTGACGGTCTCGGGGGAGCGGTTCACCACGACGCCCTCAACACAGATCACTGATTCGGCATGAAGCCCTTCGGCAACCGTGAAAAGCTCCTGCTTTTCGGGCTGAATGACCAGCTGGCAGACGCCGGTATGGTCCCTCAGATCGATGAAGATCAGCCCTCCGTGGTCCCTCTTTCGATGCACCCATCCGCCGAGCCTGACGGACTGCCCCTTGACTTCAGGGTTCAGAAACCCGCAGTAGTGCGTACGGAAACGGTTTTTCAGATCTGCCCCGGAAACTGCCGCCTTGCTCATAGATCGATAATCCCTCTGGTTACGATTGGAAAACCTGAATATGGGGAATTTTTGATGATTTGTAAAACCGCTTTGCGCCTTTCAGTAGACCAGTTCCCCGCCGAACTCGCTGATGATGAACCTGACTACCTCGTTTTTCTCGGACAGCTCCTGGAAGAGAGTGAAGACGGTTTTTTCCCTCGTGCAGGCATCCCTTTCGGCATCGTAGCGGATCTTCAGCTTCAGGGGAAGCTGGTAGAATCCGGCAAGCTCGCTTTCAAGCGGCACTGCATGATGCAGCAGTTCCTCGAACGAGAACTTCCTGCAGCAGCTGAGCTCAAGCATCCCCGCGGGGCTGCATGCGGTCAGTTCGCACGAGTGCAGGTGCGACACCATGACCTGCTGGTTCTGCTTCACGAGATGGTCGAGGAACTGGTGCCATTCGACCCGGAGCTGCGCGAGATCGGGGACATCCGGCCCTCCGGCTTCCGCAGGCGCTGCCTCCTGCAGAGGGGCGGGAGGTACAGCCTGCATCCTCGGCTCAGGGTTGCTTCCGAAATGTGCGAGCTTCTGTTTCCATGCTCCGAGATCGAGAGGCATCCTGCCCTCCTCTACCTGGAACGGCGGGGACGGATCCGCGGAGAAACCGGAAACCTCTGCAGCGGAGGTTTGACGGAAAGAAGCTGGCGTTACAGTGTCACGACGGACTTTTTTTTTTCTTCCGCCGGTGGAGCCGGCACCGAAACAGGATCGGGGTTGCCGAGTTCGATCAGCTTGAGCAGGGCAAGCTCGAAACGGAAGCGGTGTTCGTGGCAGAACTTCAGGTCGCGCTGGGTCTGCAGAAGGAAATCGGTCATCCTCATGATGCCTGCGGGAGTGAAGCGCTGCGCGTCGCGTTCATAGCGTTCCTTGACCGGCTCGGGCCTCTCGATCAGGCGGCTCGACCTGAGGTTGTGCATGACGAGAAGGTTCCGGAGATGTTCCATGAGCTTTTCGAGGAAATCCTGCTCGTCGTATCCGTTGCGGATGACCAGGTCGGCCAGTTCGAGCATCCTTGCCGGGTCCCGCTGCGCCACGGCATCGGTCACCTCGAAAAAGTGTTCGTCGTCGATGGTGTTCAGGAGTTCGGCAACCTTGGGGTACCGGATCGCCCGGTCTTGCTCGTCCTCTATCGCGAAGGCGATGACCTGGTCGAGGATGCTCTGCGCGTCGCGCATCGATCCCTGGGCCTTGCGGGCTATCAGCTGAAGCGAGTCGGGGTCCGCCCGTATCCCCTCCGCCTCGCAGATGGCCTGCAGCTGGCGCTGGATCTCTCCGGGCGGAATCCGCTTGAAGATGAAGCGCTGGCAGCGCGAGGCGATGGTGGCCGGGATCTTGTGCAGCTCTGTGGTCGCAAAGATGAAGATGGCGTGCGGAGGCGGCTCCTCGAGCGTCTTCAGGAAGGCGTTGAACGCTGCGGTGGAAAGCATGTGCACCTCGTCGATGATGTAGACCCGGTAGCGCCCTTTCTGGGGCCCGTACCGCACGTTCTCCCTCAGCAGGCGGATGTCGTCCACGCTGTTGTTGGAAGCCGCATCGAACTCGGCGATGTTCAGGCTCTGGCCGGCATCGAAGTCCCGGCAGCTCTCGCACTCGCCGCACGGTTCGGTGACCTCGCTGAGGTAGCGCGGGTCCCCGATCATCCTCTCGCAGTTGACCGCCTTGGCGAAGACGCGGGCGGCAGTCGTCTTGCCGACCCCCCTCAGACCCGAGAAGATGTAGCCGTGGCCGACCCTGCCCATCCTCAGGGAGTTCCTGATCGTGCCTGTGATGTGTTCCTGCGCGGTGATGTCGGAAAACCGCTTCGGCCTGTATTTTCGTGCAATGACCTGATAACTCATGAAGCAGTAGGTTTTGAATCCTGCAGCAACGTTGCGAGCGGCACCTGCATCCCCTCCCTGAGCGCCTCCCGTACACGGTCCCGGACAAGATCGAGAGCGTCGCCGCCACCCGCAGTCCCGTCGCCGTTCTCGCCGCGGATGATGTCGGGAGGAATCCTCGCGTACAGGTCGTAGAGCGTCAGGGAGTGCAGGTCGCCGCTGACGGAGAGCTCTCCTCTCACCGTAAGATGAATAACGTCATTCTGGAGCAGAAAATCGACGATCCTCCTCAATTTTGTCCGGTCAACGGAAGCGGGAGGAACGAGCATCCTCTTCATGTTCAGGTACTGCCCTCTCTTCTGCCCGGTCCAGATCCTGCCGAGCACGTTCAGGATCTCGGGAAGCCCCTTCAGCGGATCGAATGTTCCGCAGGAAGCGGGGGAAGGAAATACCGCACCGAGACAGAACACGATCTCCGCACCGGTGAGCACCACCACCCAGCTGAGGTAGACCCAGAAAAAAAGCATGGGAACCACCGACAGGGCACCGTAGATGTGTTCGAATGTTGCGAAATGGGAGACATAGAAGAGGAACCACTTCTTGGACAGCTCGAACAGCACCGCGGCAAGCAGAGCCCCTGCGAAGGCATGCCTGAACCGGACCCGGCGGTTCGGCACAAGCATGTAGAGCAGGAAGAACGCAACGATCGAATTGACGAAGGGGATGTAGGAGAGCAGCTTCGTCTTCATTTCATGCAGGGGGCCGCCCGTGAAGACCATGTACCAGACGTAGGAGCTTGCAACAAGGCTGGTGCCGATAAAGACGGGACCGATCGTCAGCACCGTCCAGTAGAGCGTGAATCCCTGGAGGATCTTCCGGGGCGAGTTCACCTCCCAGATCCCGTTCAGGGTGTGGTCGACCGTCGAGATGAGAAACATGGCGATGATGAAAAGGAAGATGCCTCCGATGGTCGGCACCGTGGCGGCCTTGTCGATGAACTGCCACAGGTACGTCTGCAGCATGGCGCCCTGTCCGGGAACGAAGTTCTGGAAGATGAAATCCTCGATGGAGCGCTTCAGGATCGTGAAAACCGGAAAAGCCTTCAGGATGGAAAGAATGACCGCAAGGAGAGGAACCAGCGAAAGCAGCGTCTGGAATGCAAGCGATCCGGCGCTCAGAAGAATGCGGTCATGGATGAAATTCCTCCAGAAGAAGGGCCCAAAGACACCGACGTACCGCCTCATGCCGTTCAGGGAGCGTGTCATGATTCCTTCTTCCATATGCCGTACTTCAAGATTCCGCTTTCTGTTCACGGAGGTAATTTACCTTTTTGCCCGATGATTCAAAGAAAGGGTTCCGCAGGCGCGCTTTCCGAACTTGCGGCTGTTCTCACGCCGGTCATGATGAACAGACCGAGCCCGAAAAAGACGAGCAGGGCGGCCAGGGCGGCTTTCTGGCTGCCTGCCCGGGCTGAAACCAGCCCGAACACAAGGGGGCCGACAACGGCCGACGCCTTGCCGAAAGTACCGTCGTAGAATCCGAAGAATTCGGTGATGTGCTGTTTCGGCGTGAGCTGGGCCATGAGGGAACGCGAGGCGGCCTGGGAGGAACCCATCGACATGCCTGCAACGAGACCGGTCGCGAAGAACAGCTGCTTGCTGTCCGAGAGGATGGCCATGAGGATGACCGCGAACCAGATCATGAGCGTCAGCACAATGGTGCGTTTCGCGCCGATCCTGTCGGTGACGAAACCGAACACGACCGAACCGAGGATAGCCGTTGTCTGGACGATCATGAAGAACACCATCAGTTCGCCTGTCGTGAAGCCGAGGGTGTTCTGCGCATAGATCGAGGAAAAGGCGATGACCGTCAGGATCGCGTCGTTGTAGAAAAAAAAGGCCAGAAGAAAACGGGAGAGATCTGGATAGTTCATGATATGCAGGATGGTGTATTTCACCTCCCTGACCGAACGGGCCACCGACGCCATGAACCGGTCCCCGGAACCCGGGCTTCCGGCAGCGCTCCTGCCTCCCTTTCTTCCGTCCGACAGCGTGAGAAACAGCGGCGCCGAGAAAACCGCGAAAGAAAGGGCGACAACGAGAAAGCTAAGCTGCAGGTTGCGGATGTTGGACGGCACGATGCCCGGAGCAAGCAGCGGGCGCAGCAGAAACAGGATCGAGAGAGCGCCGAGATACCCCATCGCGTAGCCGTAGCCGGATACCCTTCCGATGCTGCGGCGCGAGGTGATTTCTGGCAGATAGGCGTCGTAGAATACCAGTCCCCCTTCGAAGCCGATGTTGGCAAGCACGAAGAGCAGCACTGCCGGAACGGCAAGGCCGGGACCGGAAAGGGCGAGGAGGGCTGTCGCAACGACTGACACGAGCGTGAAGGTGAAGAGGAAGCTCTTCCTTCTGCCGGAGAAGTCCGCCTGGGCTCCGAGCACCGGGGAAATGACCGCAACAAGCAGCATGGATATGCTGATGCTGGCCCCCCAGAAAGCGTCTCCCGAGGGATTGCCGCCGCAGATGACATTCTTGAAGTAGAGCGGGAAGGCGAAAGTGACCATCATGACGCTGAACGACGTGTTGGCGAAGTCGAAGAGCAGCCAGGAAAACACCTTGTGCTTCTGTGCATCCATGAGGAAAGCGTCCTCAGATGCCGGTCAGATGCCGGAAGAGCGATTCGAAAAGTCTTCTGCCGTCAACCGACCCGAGTAGCTGTTCGCTTGCGCGCTCGGGATGCGGCATCAGACCGAGCACATTTCCTGCCCTGCTGGTAATGCCGGCTATGTTCCGCAGCGATCCGTTCAGGTTCGATTCCTCCGTCTCCCTGCCGGAAGCATCGACATAGGTGAAAGCGATCTGCCCGTGCTCCTCGAGGCCTGCAATCGTCTCGGGAGATGCATAGTAGTTGCCCTCGCCGTGTGCAACCGGCAGGGCAAGCACTTCTGAAGCGCTGTAGCGGTCGGTGAACATGGTGGCGTTGTTGACCACCCTGACGAAAACCTGCCTGCAGATGAACTTCCTGCCTGCATTCCGGATCAGCGCGCCTTCAAGCAATCCGCTTTCGACAAGCACCTGGAAGCCATTGCAGATGCCGAGCACCGGCCCCCCCCTGCGGGCAAACTCGATCACCTCCCGCATGATGGGCGAAAACCGGGCGATGGAGCCCGCACGGAGATAGTCGCCGTAGGAGAAGCCTCCTGGCAGGATCACGGCGCTGCATCCCTTAAGATCATGCTCGTTGTGCCAGAGCATGACCGGCCTGACGCCGGGAAAGGAAGCGACCGCATATTCGGTATCATGATCGCAGTTCGAGCCGGGAAACACCACGATGCCAACCGTTACATCAGCCATAGCAGGTGCGGATTTTAGGTGAGAGGTTCCAGTTCGAACGCATAGTCTTCCATCACCGGATTGGACAGAAGCTTCTGGCAGATCTCGTTGCAGACCCGTTCGGCCTCAGCGTTCGTGCCGGCATCGATCGTGACCTCCATGTACTTGCCGATCCTGACCGATTCGACGGCCCGGTAACCGAGGTTCCGGAGGGCATGCTGTGCGGCTTTTCCCTGGACGTCGAGAATGGACGGGCGCAGGGTAACCTTTATCTTTGCCTTGTATGCCATAGCTGGATGTCTTGCTTGTTGAGAAAGGGACGTCACACCTGCCACTGCCTGATCAGCAAGGAAAGCGACCTGATGATTCCCAGCAGAATATACAATAACATGGCCAGAAAAAAAGCCTTCGCGTGAAAGACAAGGACGCAGAAAACCGCAACGACATAGGCTCCCATCTGCGCCGGATGACGCCTGAAGGATTCGATGGTCGGCTTGGGCAGCGCATCGTAGTTGACCCTGCTGACCATCAGGCCGGCAAGCACGACGGTGAGCCACGCCAGCACTTCCTGCAGCTGCGGGCCCGCAAGCAGGGGTTCCGCATGCATCCAGAGAACGAAACCGGCCACCGTAAGCGCCTGGGCAGGCGTCGGAAGCCCCGAGAAGGACTCTTTCCGGTAACCGATGACGCTGATATTGAACCTGGCGAGACGGAGGCCGCTGCCGACCATGAGCATGGAACTCAGCACGGTGCCGTAGATCATGCCCATGCCCTCGAGACCGAACTTGTAGACAAGAAAGGCGGGGGCAGCGCCGAAAGAAACCAGGTCCGAAAGCGAGTCGAGCTCGACGCCGAAATCGGATGCGCCGTTGGTTGCCCTTGCAACAAAGCCGTCGACGGTATCGAAAAAGGCCGCAAGGATGATGAACCAGGCCGCCGCTCTGAAACTGCCCGCTCCGGCCATCACGATGGCGACATATCCCGAGACCATGTTCATGACGGTGAATACCGAGGGAACGAACGAGCGGGATACGAACGGGATCAGGGGAGAACGGTCCCCGGAGCCGTTTTTCAGGAAGGGCGGATACCGCTTGTGCTTTTTCGGTGTATCGTCTCTCTCCATATCGGTGTGTCAGGAATCATCCCCTGTGCGGCCTCATCGCGGGAACAAGGCAGTAAAGTACGGTATTCGGCGCAACTTGTAAAGCCCGCCATCCCTTTCTTCCTGTTTCAGTAACTTTCATCGACCGAAGGGAAGCTGTTGTGCCTGACGTCCTCGACATAGCGCCTGACAGCGTCCTCGATGATCGAGGTCAGATCGGCATAGCGCCTGACGAACCTGGGATGGAACTCCGTATTGAGCCCCAGCATGTCGTTGATGACCAGCACCTGCCCGTCGCATGAAGGTCCTGCACCGATGCCGATGGTCGGAATGGTGAGCGATCCGGTCACCTGTCCGGCAAGTTCGGATGGGATTTTTTCGAGCACCAAGGCAAAAGCCCCTGCTTCCTCGATGATCCTCGCATCCTCGAGAAGCTGTTTCGCCTCCGCTTCTTCCCTTGCCCTGACCTTGTAGCTTCCGTACTTGTAGATCGATTGCGGCATGAGCCCCAGATGGCCCATGACCGGGATACCCACATCGGTTATCCTCCTGATGGTCTCGGCTATCACCCTGCCTCCTTCCAGCTTGACGGCGTCGCATTCGTGCTCCTTCATGATTTTTCCGGCATTGCGCAGCGCCTCCTCTCCGGAAAGCTGGTAGCTCATGAACGGCATGTCGATCACCACCATGGAACGGCTTGTTTCGGCCTGAACGCCCCGGACAACCGCCCTGGCATGATAGATCATCTCCTCGATGGTGATGGGCAGCGTGGTGTTGTGGCCGGAAAAGACATTGCTTGCCGAATCCCCGACAAGAATCACATCGATCCCCGCACGGTCGAGCAGACGGGCCATGGTGAAGTCGTAGGCGGTCAGAACGGCGATCTTTTCGCCCTGCTGTTTCATGTCGAGCAGCCTTCTGGTGGTGACATGAGGAAGTTTCTGCTGAGAAGCTTTGTTCATGAACGTGCACTTAATGGATTGAAAAAGAGAGCCCCTGCAGCAGTCCTTCGAGTTCCTGCCGCCTCATCACAACGGTCTCCGCGCCGAGCGTCTTCCCGAGGGAGGAGATCAGCAGGGGCACAAGGTCGCGGTAGCCGACCTCCCTGCCGGCCGCTTCGGACAGCGATACTGTCTTCCCGTTCATCCGACGGGCAATGGACGCTGGCGACTCACGGTCCGAACGGATGTACCTCGCAAGTTCCCTGTGCCGTTCCGACAGAGGCAGCGAACCGTGCTGCAGCAGCACGGATCCGCTCCTGCGCTGTGCGGAACCCACGAGCTTGCGGCCGCCGACCTGCAGTTCGTACCGTGCCGATGCGGTGAAGCAGGCGACGGCTTCCGGGGAAACTGAACGTTGCCTCGCGTCGAACTGCGTGCGGCAGAAATCGGGAAAAACGCCGACCTGCCCGAGCGACCTCGCGATAACCTGATGAACCATACGGTAGATATCGGCATTGCTCCGGCCGGTTTCGGCGACAAACGAGTAGGTCAGCTCGTCTGCATGCAGCACCGCCCGCCCCCCTGTGGGCCTGACGACGACGTCAATCCCGTCTGCGCGGCACAGCTCGATGTCGATGTCGGCGGGGTTCTGGTTGTAGCCGAGCGACACCGCTTCAGGCTCCCAGCCATAACACCGCCAGACACAGCTCCGTTTTCCGAAAAGCCGCTGAAACGCGCCCGTCGCAAAGGCCCGCATGAGCATCCTGTCGCAATCCATGTTGCAGTTCCCGCTCGACGGCCCGGAATCAATGCAGCAGACCGAGGAGAAAACACCTTTCATGATGGATCGCTCATCACACTTTTTAGAGGTTCCCTGAAGGTCAATATAGGAAAGGAAAGGAAGCGGAGCACCGACAGGATGCACATGCAACCGCAGAGCCGACGGACGGGCGTTCCGCCTTCATCTGGCCGGAACGGCTGGCGGCGGAAACTTCTGCAGTATTTTCGAAACGGCTTCGTCGATATCGGCCTGCAACTGCTCGTTGTTTCTGTACTGGCGCAGAATCCTCCTGGCCGCACCCCTCCAGGCGAGCTCATTTTTCTTTGCGTCCACAATATCGATCACGAGCGTTCCCTCCTCATAGGTTATGATCGAGGGATAGGAGAAAAAAGGATCCCACCAGGGATAGTACCAGCCGAACCTCCCCCTGTAGACGCCCCACCTGTAGGAAATGAACTGCGGCTGCTGAAAGCGCATCTTCTCCTTGACGCCAGCCTGTATCGTGACGATGAAATCGCTCTCGCCGGCCTCCCTGAGCTGATAGCCCCGCGCCGCAAGCTCCCGGTCCACGGCAGAGCTCACCCGTCTGTAGAGAAGCGGATTCTGTGCAAGCAGATCGTCGTCTCCCTTTCTTTCTACTTCGGTCGGCCAGCGGTAGCTCCTGTATGCCGACAACGGATAGCGGCTGTCGTAATCGGACGTCACAGAAAGCGAAGAACAGCCCGCAAGAAGAAGCAGGGCGAGAATCGGAAGGATAACCGGCTTGTAACGCATGGTGCTGAACTCTTCTGTTTCTGCTGTTTTTCTTATCTAACAACTGCTGGCGCAGGTAAGTTTCTCGTCTCCCGTATCCCGTCCGGCCGATCCCGCAGGGCAGGCTGTGAGTTCCGGAAACCGGAACGGCCCGATCTTGCGGAACAGGGTTGCGAGTGTGCACCAAGACCGGTATTTTCCCTGACAGAACCGCAAACCGTTGTCCCTGAGCCGATGGATATCAGATCGATCCTCACCTCCTTCCGGCATGTCGCAATTGTCGGCATTTCCGACAGGCCTGACCGTCCGAGCAACAGTGTTGCCCGCTACCTGCTCCATGCCGGCTACTCCGTCTATCCGGTCAACCCCATGCTCGGGAAAGTGCTCGGCCTGCCCTGTCATCCCTCCCTGACATCGATCCCTGAAGCGATACGGAAAAGGATCGAAATCGTCGATATCTTCCGCAAGCCTGCCGACGTTCCGCCGGTTGTCGACGAGGCGATCTCTATCGGGGCTAAAGTCATCTGGATGCAGCTCGGCATCACCAGCGAGGCAGCAGCCGAAAAAGCAAGAAAAGCCGGCCTCGAAGTGGTGCAGAACCTCTGCATCGCCGTCGAACACCAGCATCTCGGAATCCAACCATCCACCTTGTGAACATCCATCACCCTCTCTTCCCATGTCAAAACGCACTGTAGCCCTTATTTTCGGCGGAAAATCCACCGAACATGAAATATCGGTCATCTCCGCCAGGGCTGTCGCCGCGCAGATCGACAGGGAGCGGTTTTCGCTCCGGCCTGTCTATATCGGCCACGACGGACGCTGGTACGGGGGAACTCCTGCCGAGGCCGCTCTCGATCTCGACATGTCGGCCCTGCTGAGGAGAGGAACGGTCGAGTCCGCAAGGCGCTCCCTCCGGGAGATCACCGGCAGAGCAGCAGGGGACAGGTTCGACTTTTCGGGTTTCCGGGAAACCACCGACGTGGCCTTCATAGCCCTGCACGGCTCATACGGCGAAGACGGCACAATCCAGGGCTTTCTCGACACCCTCGGAATTCCCTATACCGGATGCGGCGTCACGGCTTCGGCTCTCGCCATGGACAAGGCGCTGACAAAGCTTTGCGCCGCCTCTGCAGGGCTTGCAGTGGCCGACTACCTGGTTGTTTCAAGTGCGGATTTCCTCAGCGATCCTCAGAAAGCCGTCAGCAGCGTCTGCGAGCGGTTCGCCTTTCCGGTGTTCGTCAAGCCGGCCTGCCTCGGCTCATCGGTCGGCATAGCCAAAGTGCATCATGTCGGCGAGCTGCTGCAGGCGCTTGAAGATGCCTGCCGGCAGGACAAAAAGGTGCTTGTCGAAACAGCCGTCACCGGCAGGGAGATCGAGGTCGCCGTCCTCGGCAACGACTCCCCTGTCGCTTCCCTTCCAGGAGAAATCATCCCAGGCAACGAATTCTACGACTACGAGGACAAGTACATCACCAGTGCAGCAAGGCTCTGCATCCCTGCAGATCTCTCCCCCCGCGATCAGGAAACTGTCATGTCTTCGGCAATCGTGGCCTTCAGGGCGCTCGGCTGCCGGGGCATGTCGAGGATCGACTTCTTTCTTGAAAACGGAACGGGCAGGGTCATACTGAATGAAATCAACACCATTCCCGGCTTCACCGATATCAGCATGTACCCGCGGCTAATGGCCGCCTCCGGCATCGGTTTCGTCGAACTTGTGGAAAAATTGCTTGCTCTCGCCTTGGAAAAAACCGGGCCGATTGATAAACTGTAAGCTGGAAAAGCAAGAGTGCTGCATCCTCCCCCTCATGGAACTGCCTTCATCCTGAACACAAGATGATAACCGATCCTCACCTTCTCTTTGCCGAGGTCTCGCTGGATATTGCACGGGGAGCATTCCAGGCCGGTCTTGACAAACTTGCAGCAACGAACGACATTCTTTCGGATTCCTATATCTTCAATCTTCTCTCGGCACGTTCCTTCAGGGGTTTGAAGCAGTATGACAAAGCCGCCGGACACCTGAAGAAGTGCTGCAGCCTTGCACCCGGCAACCAGATTGCTTGGCAGGAGCTCATCGAACTCAAGGTACTGGAATCGCGTGACCGGTCGGCCGACGGCAAGTCCGCCTTTGATCCGGTCATTGCGGAACTTGAACAGCTCTCGCTCGCCCTTTCCGGATTCGAGCCCCCCTGTGCCTCCGAATGTTTCGATCCGACGCCGATCATCGAACAGAAGCAGCCTTTCCCGGATGACGTATCGATTGCCGTGCCGACCGAAACCCTTGCAAACATCTTCATCTCCCAGGGCGCATACAAAAAGGCGATCAAGGTCTACACCTCCCTCATCCAGCTCAAGCCATCGAAGGCCGAGGATTACAAACGGCACATCGACTGGATTCTCGAAAAGCTCTGAAGCTTCTGCAGCAGCCCGTTCCCCTGAACAGAAACTAATTAGCCCGCATGACGTTAGAGAGATGATGCGTATATTTGAAAAACCTGTTTGCCTCCGCTGAACCGGGTAACATGCAAGCTATCAAACGTGAAGACGCCTCTTCCCATCCTTTCTGTAATCCTGCTGCTTTCCCTTCCCGTGACAGCTTCTGCCGCCGACGCCACGGAAAAGACCCTCTCACTCCGGGAGTGCATAGACATTGCGCTGAAGAATGCCACAACGGTGGCAAAGGCCGAGAACATGCTCCGTCTCGAGGGGACTGATGTGCTGAAAAGCTACGGCAGTTTTCTGCCGAAGGTTTCAGCGGCGGCGACTTACGTCCCCTGGTCGGTCAGCAGGTCGTACGCGGAGCGATCCTCCCTGGAAACCGGGGTGACCAGGGTCAGGACGGACACGGAGACCCTCGATCTCACCCTAACCGCTTCTCTCAACATTTTCAACGGATTACGGGATTATGCCTCTCTCAGGGCCGCGCTTGACAGGCAGAAGGCAGCCGGACATACCGTGTGGAGAGCGAAACAGACCGTCGTTTTCGATATCACGCAGCACTATTACCAGGTTCTGCTCGACGGGGAGCTTCTCGGCATCGCGCAGGAGAACCTCCGGTCCGCGAAGGACCTCCTGACGCTTACCGACAGGCAGTTCCAAATCGGCCTCAAGTCGGCGGCCGACCTCTACCAGCAGCAGGCGGAAGTTGGCAACAACGAACTCTCGGCGATCCGGGCCGAAACCCGGCTCCGCAGGAGCAAGCTGGAACTGCTGCGCCGGCTGCGGATAGATCCCCGGACGGCTCTTTCGCTCGAGCCTGTTCCCGGAGGGATGGAGGACTCTCCGATTCTGTCCTCCGATCCCGATACTCTTGCCGGATACGGTCTGAGACACCGTAGGGACCTCCTGGCACTGGAGCGGGAGACCGCGGCTTCCCGCTGGGAGATAACCCGGGCTGCCGGCAGCCGCTATCCCAGCCTTGACCTGAATTTCAACGTCAGCACCAGCGCCGTCGAGTCCTTCAGTCAGACCATCGGCGGACAGACCCTTGCCTACACCTACCCTCCAGTGAGCGACCAGCTCACTGGTCTTGTCGGCTACTCCCTGGTGCTGAGCATGAACTGGCCGATTTTCGACGGTTTTCTGACCAGGTACTCGGTCGAATCAGCCCGGGTCAGCCACCTGAACCAGCAGCTCGACCTTGACGATCTGAAAAAAGGGATCCTCATCGACCTGCAGCAGGTTGCAGGCGACTACCGCGCGGCACTCAAACAGATTGAAACCGCCCGGCTCAACCTCAGGGCGGCACAGTCGGCCTTCGACAGCGTCAGGAAAAAGTACGAGCTCGGCGCCTCGGGATTCGTCGAACTGAGTGCATCGAGAGCCGTGCTCTTCAATGCGAAATCGAGTCAGACACAGGCGACCTACAATCTCGCACTGCAGAAAAGCATTCTTGACTACACTGCAGGGAGAACCGACATCCATGAGTAAGAACACCTTTCACGCATTCAGTCATGCCTAAAAAGCCGTTCTCCGGAAAACGCAACACCATCATCATCGCGGCAGTCGCCATTGCAGTCGCCGGCGGAGCGCTGACAGCATGGATGACGATGCGCGGGAAAACCGTTACCGTCACCACCGAAAAGGCTTTCAGGAAAGAGATCGTCCATGTGGTCACCGCAACAGGAAAAATCGAGCCGGAAATCGAGGCCGCCATGTCGCCGGACGTCTCCGGAGAGATCATCGAGCTGCCTGTCAGCGAAGGCGATCAGGTCCGGAAGAGCGACCTCCTGTTCAAGATCCAGCCGGATGTCTACATCAACCAGGTGGAACAGGGCAGGGCCCAGCTGAATCTCTCGAAGTCCCAGAGTCTGGAAGCGAAAGCAAGGAAGCTCAAGTCGGAAGACGATTTCAGAAAAGCAGCCCTGCTTTTCCTGGAAAAGCTGATATCCCAGACCGATTACCTTGCCGCGAAAACCAATGCGGAAACGGCGAAGGCGTCCTACGAGGCCTCGCTCTTCGCTATCCAGCAGAACCGCAGCCTGCTTGACCAGAATGAGGAACGGCTGAGAAAAACCGTTGTCAGGGCACCCATCGACGGGACGGTCATCGCCCTGAAAAGCAAGCTCGGCGAACGGGTGGTCGGCACCGGTCAGTTCCAGGGAACCGAGGTGCTAGGCATCGCCAATCTCGACAGCATGCAGGTGGTGGTAGAGGTCAATGAAAACGACATCGTCAATGTCGGCATCGGAAATCCCGTTGCGGTTACCGTCGATGCATTCGGTGACCGGCAGTTCGGGGGAATCGTTCATGAAATTTCGAATTCGGCCATAACCAAGGAATCCGGAACGCAGGAGGAGGTCACGAACTTCTCGGTCAAGATCAGGATACTGAATCACAACCGCCTTCTCAAACCGGGTATGAGCGCAACGGCTGACATTGAAACGAAACGGGTTCCGAATGCCCTTGTCGTGCCGATCCAGAGCGTCACGATCAGGGACGGGAACGGGGCTGCCGTGAGCGACACGACCGGAAAAAAGAACGGGGAGGTCGTTGAGGTCAGGCAGAACAGCGGGACGGAAGGAACGGAAGGAGTGTTCATTGTGAAGGGAAACAAGGTGTTTTTCAGGAAAATCCGAACGGGTACGACCACTACACTATGAGACACGTACACACGTTCACCAGACCGGTTGCACTGGTTTTGATCCTCTCCATGGCTTCGCTTGCCTGGGGATGCCAGACAACCTCGACATCGACATCGTCAACCAGCAACACCGGCAGAGGTGCTGGAATAGGCGCCATTGCTGGAGGAGTGCTCGGAGGAATCATCGGAAGCAGGTCGGGAAGCTGGGGCAAGGGGGTTCTTCTCGGCGCTGTCATAGGAGGTGCAACAGGCGCCATCATCGGCAATTATATGGACAAGCAGGCGGCCGAGATCGACAGAAATGTCGAAGGAGCGACCGTGGAACGTGTCGGCGAAGGCATCCGGGTGGTCTTCGACACCGGACTGCTCTTCTCGACAGGTTCTGCGACCCTGACTTCCGCGAGCCGCTACAATATCGAAAAACTCGCAAGGATCCTCAACAGGTACGACGATACGAACCTCGTCATCGAAGGTCATACGGACACTGTGGGCAGTGAAGCCGCAAACCAGGACCTTTCTGAAAGGCGGGCCGAATCGGTAGCATCGCTGCTGAGGGCTTACGGCGTCGTGGGTGGCCGGCTCAGCACGGTCGGTTATGGTGAAACCCGTCCGGTCGCGACCAACGAAACCGAAGCCGGCAGAAGGCTGAACCGCCGCGTCGAAGTGCTTATCTACGCGAACGACGAGCTGAAGCGCCAGGCACAGACCGGCGAGCTGAAAATGTAACTCCCGCTGGCCCAGACCTTGAAATCAGCCGAATCAAAAAAGCCTGTGCGTGATTCCCGCACAGGCTTTTTTGCAGGCTCCCGGACACAGCAGGATGATCTGCCGTATGGCGTAACCGGAAAAATGCTTACTTTCCCCTCGCCGGAACCGGCATTGCATGATAAGTGAAGGACAGATTCGCCTCATCATCCGCACCTGCCGTTCCGTGAGTACACAAACTACCAAAACGTCTCGCATTCATGGAGTATCAGAACGCTGAAGAGATCCTTTCCAGGTGGATCGCGGGTATCTGCAGGGGCGACATGAGGAGGGTCGAAATGCTCTACCACGACAACGCGGTGCTCATCCCCACCTTTTCCCCGCATACCGCAGGCACGCCGGAAGGAGTGCGGCAGTATTTCGAACAGCTTGCCACAAGGCTCGATCTTCAGGTAAGGCTTCACGAAAGGTCGCTGAGAACACAGTGGCTCGGCAATGACGTCTACGCACTGAGCGGCATCTACTCTTTCGAATTCGAAGTCGACCAGCTGCTCCTGACCTTTCCTTCACGATTCACGTTCATCGTTGATCTGGCACAGGAAAAACCGATCCTGCATCACCACTCGTCACAGGTTCCGAGAAATCTTTCGTAGTTTCCGGCAGGAAAGGAAGAGGCGGCCGACACATGCGGGCCGCGGAAAATCAGTGTAACGGTTCGACAGCTTCGGAAGGAGACGCAAGGCGGAGGGGGTCCTTTTGCTATTCAGGAGGATGCTGAAGTGTTTTCAGCCGCGCTTCAAGCTCATCGAGCTTTTCCTTCATGGCTCCGAGATTCCTGACAAGGGCCTCCTGCCTGAGCTGTTCGCGCATGAGCTGTGCCGGTACACCGCGGTATGCCTGACCGGAGTTCTGGATGGTTTTGGATACCCCAGCCTTTGCCGCAATCGAGGTGTTGTCGGCAACGTCGAGATGGCCGGCAAAACCTGCCTGCCCCCCTATCAAGCACTGCCTTCCGATGCTCACGCTGCCCGAAATGCCCGCCTGCGCCGCTATGACTGTATCGGCACCTATGGTGCAGTTATGGGCGATCTGGACAAGATTGTCGATTTTCGCACCTTTCCCGACGTGGGTCTTCCCCATGGTTGCCCTGTCGATTGTTGTATTTGCCCCGATTTCAACGTCGTCGTCTATCTGCACGATGCCCATCTGAGGAATCTTGATGTACGAACCGTTCTTCTGGGGGGCGAATCCGAAACCGTCAGCACCGATAACCGAACCGCTGTGGATAACGACCCGGTCTCCGATGACCGTGCCGTCGTAGCAGCTAACAAGGGGATAGAGCACGCAGCCGCTGCCGATCAAGACATCATGCATGAGAACCGTATTGGCGCCTATCACCGTATTGGCGCCAATGGTGCAACGCTCCCCGATGACGGCATGCTCGCCGACCGATACGTTCTTTCCCAAAACGGCGGTTCCACCAATCACGGCTGTCCGCGCAATTCCCGGTGAGACGACCTGTCGGGGTTTTGCATACGCCTCGAGAATGAAAACAAATGCGCTGTAGGGATCCCCCACCTTGATGAAGCTTGTCCTGCCGCCTCCGGTGCCGACCGGGGCGCCGCTGCTCACGATCAGAAGGGATGCGCGGGTAAGGTCGAGGAACCTGAAGTACTTTTCATTGGCGATGAAGCTCACCTCTCCGGAACCTGCCTCTTCGATCTTTGCCGGGCCTGTAATCGGGACATCACCGTTTCCGACAAGTTCAACGGGATCGAAAAAACGCTCAAGATAGGCTTTAATTTCCTGTACAGTCATAAGTTGAATGGTGCCTGCCCGTCCCGGAAAATTTTATGTTACAATTTTCCCTCTTTTTACCATATATTTAAAGTTTGAAACCTTTAAAATCCTGAGCGGTATCCTTGATTATCCAGGGTTCAAAAGTGCAGCAGTAATATAATCCGTTTCATCTGAAAAAGCAGTAAGCGATGGAAACACCGATTAAAATTTTCGCAGGGCGAAGCAATCCCGCACTGGCTGAAAAAATTTCCCGGTATCTCGACATGCCGCTTTGTGATGCAAAGGTCGAGAATTTTTCCGACGGGGAGATTTCAGTCAACTATTTTGAGTCCATCAGGGGATCGGATCTGTTCATCATCCAGTCCACCAACCCTCCTGCGGATAATCTGATGGAACTGCTGATCATGATCGACGCTGCACGCCGGTCATCCGCCGCACGAATCACCGCGGTTATCCCCTATTACGGCTATGCGCGGCAGGACAGAAAGGACAAGCCGAGAGTCGCCATCACAGCCAAACTCGTCGCAAACCTTCTGACTGAAGCCGGAGCAAACAGAATTCTCACCATGGATCTGCATGCCCCCCAGATACAGGGTTTTTTTGATATCCCCTTCGACCATCTCTATTCAAGCGTTGTCCTGATAGACCATGTCAAAACCATGGAGATTGCCGACAACCTCGTCGTCGCATCACCGGACGTAGGAGGAGTCAAGCTTGCCCGCAAGTTTGCCGCCGAGCTTGGAACCGATCTGGTCATTGTTGACAAGCGCCGCCCGAAAGCCAATGTCGCCGAGGTCATGAACATCATCGGCGATGTTCGGGGAAAAAACGTGCTGCTGGTCGATGACATGATAGACACGGCCGGCACGCTCGTCAATGCAGCGAAGGCAATCCAGGATGCCGGCGGAAAAAAGATCTATGCGGCAGCGACCCATCCCATTCTTTCAGGTCCTGCGATCGAGAGAATCAACGCATCGGTTCTGGAAAAGCTCATTGTCACCGACTCGGTCGTCACCGGTCACGATTTCTCCCCGAAGATCGAAACCGTCACGGTCAGCAACCTTTTCGGTGAAGCCATCAAGAGAATCTATGAGGGCGATTCGGTAAGCTGCCTCTTCGACAGCAAGAATATCACCAAGAAAATCACCAACAACCATCAATCAAAAGAGTTAAAAGAGATCAAGGAATAGTATGGAAACTATCGTACTGGCGGTTGAGCCTCGTGTCGTCCAGAAAAGGGGGGCGGAAAAATTACGGAAAAACGGACAGGTGCCCGCTATCGTCTACCATAAAGGTGAGGAATCAACAGCTGTGAGCGTCAACGAGATTTCGCTCGACAAGCTCGTTCACTCCTCGGAATCGCATATCATCGATCTGCAGTATCCCGATGGCAGGACAAAACGCTCCTTTATCAAGAACATTCAGTTCCACCCTGTAACCGACAGGGTGATTCATGCGGATTTCCAGCTTTTTTCAGCTGACGAAATCATTGAAATGGCGGTTCCGACCGCCTTCGAAGGCGAGTGCCCCGGCGTCAAGATCGGAGGCGGAAAAATCCAGGTCATTCTTCACTCGCTTACCCTGAAAGGCAAGCCTGAGGACATGCCGGAACACTTTGTCGTCGATCTCTCCGAGCTCCAGCTCGGTCACACTCTGCACATCAGGGAACTGCCTCTCGGTTCGCTCGAAGGCAAGGTGGAAATTCTCGGAGACCCTGATGCGCCGGTTGTATCCGTGCTCTCGCCCCGCAAGGAAGTTGAGACCCCGGGCGAGGAAACTCCTTCGGAATCCTGAAAAAGCAGGCTGCTCTTCCTGCACTGAAGGAACCGCAGAAACCGTCACGCTGCCTTTCACTTCACCGGAAAGGCAGCTTTTTTTGTGCTGCATTCGCTTGTTTTCCAGCATCAGGAGTCGTTTTTTTATACAGGGCGTCCCTGCCAAGATCGTGTCCGTCATGCATGAAGGAAAGACGGACGGCTGAGGCTCCCGGCGAACAGCAAGCAACGCTTCCACTCCCTGTGCATTGAAAGACGCGAAAAAACAAGCGATCCCCTTCCAGTACCGCGCAGTTCCCGGTCTCGGGTTGATCAGTATCGGAAAACGAGGAACGGGTCTGTTTTTCCTGCTCGCTTCCTGTTCTTTCCTGACGCTTTTCATTCTGAGGTTCGACCTGATCCGGATCAGCCTGCGGACACTGACTTCAGGCATTGCCCTGCTTGCCGTCTCCCGGGAAAGCTTCCTCCAGGTGTTCACCGCCGAGCTCCTCGATTTCTGGGCTGCATCACTGTATCTGCTGATCACCACCACACTCCTCTTCATCCTGTCGATACGTGCCTACCGAAACGCACGCAACGGAAAAGAGTCCCCCGATTCCGGTGAACCCAGCCTCCGGCAGCTCGGCATGCGGTCATTCATGCGCAACCCTATTGCCATGTCCGCCTCGGTCGTCATCTTCATCCTCTACTCCGTCGCGTTTCTCGCTCCCTATCTCGCACCTTACAGCCCTTATGATCAGCAGGATTTTCTGGTCACAGCCTATCAGCCACCTATGACAAGACTGCAGGCCCTGGTGATGAAGGAACCGAGGACGCTTGCCATACCGTTCAGGAAAGGCAGCGGAAGCGACGTGACGCTCACCAACGGCATGATCAGTGACACGCAGACACTGAAGTCGAGGAACACACCGTATTCCCTCAAGTTCGTCAACAGCTACCGGATCGAAAACGGTACGGTATTCTACACCCAGGGCAGCCGGGAAAAAAGCCTGCCGGTAACCGCCCTCGGAAAACGTTCGGGAACATTCCGCCCGGAGCCTCCCGGAGATCAGAAAATCACCGTTTCAAGAATCTTTCCGCTCGGAACGGACCAGTACGGAAGGGATATCTTCAGCAGGGTCATCTACGGATCGCGTATTTCCCTTTCAATCGGTTTTCTGGTCGTGCTCATTTCAGTCACACTCGGCACGGTTATCGGCGTCTCCTCGGGCTATTTCGGGGGCTGGGCCGACAGCATCCTGATGAGGGTTGTCGATGTGCTCATCGCGTTTCCCGCTCTTTTCCTGATTCTCATCATCATTGCGACGTTCGGCAATTCGATCTACCTCATCGTCATAACACTCTCGTTCACCGGTTGGATGGGCGTGGCCCGCATCGTCAGGAGCCAGGTGCTTTCACTCAAGGAACAGGAGTTCATTCTTGCCGCAAAATCTCTCGGCCTCTCCCACCTGCGGATCATTTTCCGGCACCTCGTGCCCAATACCCTGACGCCGGTCATTGTGGCTGCAACACTGAGAATCGGCAGTATCATCCTGACTGAAGCAGGTCTCTCCTTTCTCGGACTCGGCGTGCAGCCGCCCACCCCGAGCTGGGGAAACATCATCAACGAAGGCCGGGACAGCCTGCTGAACCACTGGTGGATTTCCACGTTTCCCGGCATCGCCATCCTGACAACGGTGGTCTGTTTCAATCTGGTCGGCGACGGCGTGAGGGATGCCCTCGATCCAAGAATGAGGGGATGATCATGCTCCACCCGCAAGATCCTTCGGCATGGGAAACACTGCAGTCCGTCTACCTGCACCGCCGCCCCTGGATGACCATGCGACAGGACAGGGTCCGCCTTGCAAACGGAAACACCATCGACGATTATTACGTCTGGGAATTTCCACCCTGGGTAAACGTGCTGGCCGTTACGCCAGACCGCCGAATGGTGCTGGTCAGACAGTACAGGCATGGTATCGGCAAGGTCTTTTACGAGCTTCCTGCAGGGGTACACGACCGGCCGGGCGAATCGCTGCTCGAATCGGCGAAACGCGAGCTGCTCGAGGAGACCGGTTACGGAGGAGGAAGCTGGAGCCTGTGGATGGAACTGAGCCCGAACCCTGCGCTGCAGAACAACATCTCCTACTCTTTTCTTGCAGAAGGCGTGGAAATGATCGGAACGCAGCACCTCGATTCCACCGAGGAGATCTCTGTCCATCCTGTTCCCTTCGAAGCCCTGGATGCCATTGCCCTCGAAGGAGGCATGATCCAGGCGCTGCACATCGCACCGGTACTGAAATACCTTTTCCGGAACCGGAACTGCCGGAACACAGAAACCGAACCGACTCCATGAAGAAACAGAAACAGCTCGGTCTGCTCGAAGAGGCAATAACCGGGCTCGGCTACAAGCTCCGATACGAAAAGGGTAACTTTCTCGGAGGGAATTGCAGGGTAAGGGAGAACAATATCGTCGTCGTCAACAGGTTTCTGCCCATTGAAGGCAAGATATCGACACTCGCCTCGGTCATCGGCAAGCTCAACCCGCCCGGACTTTCAGACGAGGTCCGGAAGATCATCGAGCAGACGGGCAGAATTCCCGGGAAGCATCAGCAACAGGAATCACTCCCTTTCACCGAATGACGATCTGCCCTGTCCGGCTGCGGATGAGGGTTTCCGGATGAGTTGCTGCAAACCGTTCAAGCAGTCCCTTTTCAGCTGATGAGAGGAATGGACCGGGAACCAGGATGAGCCTCTCCGGCCGGGTTGAGGCAAACCATGTTTCAAGTTCCCGGTAGTGCTTTCCTGCGAAACGGTATGCCCAGATCATCACCACGGCGCCACGCTCCTCCTGAACTGCCTCGATGCGGCTCAGCCCTGATACGAGCAGAAGACGTCCCTTCCTGCTCTCGATCCTGAGCACGTTTTCGGCAGGCCTTGAGACAACAATGGTTGAAAGGAGCAGCGACGAACTGTCAGACGGCATACGACGTTGAGCTGGAGCGCGCCGGACAAGGGTATCGGGGGACAGAAACTGCACGACGGCAGAGGGTTTCATCAATCCATTCCGGTCAACCTGAAGCAGAATTCTTTCCATGTCCCCGCTGCTTCGCCCTGCATCGACAAGCACCGTTTCGCTTCCTGAACAGACCAGCGTTGCAAGATTCCGCCCGAGATTGACCGTGAGAATTCCCGGGGGATGCGGCCGCGGTCGGACAACTTCATACCAGAGAAGAAGATTCGCGGCAAGCAGGACGCTCGTCACCACCATTCCCCATGCCCTGCGCGATACGCTCCAGACGACCGCTGCAAGAGCGGCATAGATGATGAGCACTTCGGCAGAAGCGGGATGCACAGGGATGTTCGCCATCGGCATACGGTTGAACAGAACGGTGAAAAACAGGGTGAGCTGTGCAAAAACAAAGGCGCTCATGCCGAAAAGCAAGGCCGGGCCGGAAGCAAAGCCGTTGAAGAGAAGCATGGGCAGAACGGCATACATGGCGAGATTCGAAAACAGGACGACCGGCAGATTGGCGAAAATCCCGGCAAGGGAAAAGGTCCCGAAAAACCATGCGATCACCGGAGCGACTCCGGCCATGGCGGCAAGGGTGACGCTGAAACTTTTCCAGAGCAGTCCCGGCATCTTCCTAAGCAGTCCTTTGCCGGCAGGGACGATCAGCCCTAGAGGTTCATACAGGGCGAGAATGCCGAGAACTGCCGCATTGGTCATGATGAATCCCGGATTGAAGAGAGACATCGGATCGAACAGAAGAATGAGCACATCCGAAGCTGCAAGCGAATTGACGGGATAGGCCTTTCTGCCAAGTGCTTCGCCGCCGATAAGCACCAGCGACATGATGGCTGCACGCTGAACAGAAGGGGCGTTTCCCGTAACGGAACTGTAGACGGCAAGAACCGCGAGAAGGAGGATAAACGAAATCCACCTTCCGGCAGGAGTCACTTTCAGACGCTGGAGACAGGCATTGATGCCGAAGGCGAGCAGCGCGACATGGAGGCCCGATACGGCAAGCACATGAGCGGTTCCCGTTCTTCTGAAAGCATCGTAGAGCTCTTCCTGCAGAAGATCCCTCTGTCCGAGAATCATGCCTTTGAGAAACTGCCTCTCCCTTTCTCCCGGAATGGTTCCATCGATGCTTTCGGCTATGTATTTCCTCAGGGGAGTGATGATCCTGCCATGAAACGAAAATCCGTCCTTCTTCTTTTCAAGAATGACATGCCATGGCCCGGCGCAGTAGATTCGAACATATACCTGCCTGAACCTGCTCTGCCTGCGGGGATCGTACTCCCCGGCATTTGCTGCCGGGGGAATCAGTCCGAGCCGCCCTTTCACCCGAACACGATCCCCCTGATCGGCGATAAAGCTGCTGCCTGCCTGAAGCCTGACAAAGACCGCTGCACGGTCGTCAAGACTTGTGGTGCTGCCTGCGTGATAGACTTCCCTGACACGCAGCTGAAAGGCGGCCCCCTTTGCGCTGCACTCAGGCCTTTCTGAAACCTCGCCGGCAAGGATCACATTCTTGCCAGACCAGGCAATCAGGGAGCGTAAAGGAACGTAATGGTACGAAACACCGGCCAGCAGGGCAAATACGGAGAATACGAACAGCAGGTAGAAAAGGATGGTCACCGGGCAGAGCCCGGTTGCGCGTTTTTTCAGCATGCAGAACACGAACGCGAATACCATCACGAGAAAAGACGACAGGGCCAGCACGATCCAGAACACTACCCCTCCGGCAAAGGCGAATCCGGCGGCAATACCGGCCACAACGACGGCAAGAAGACGAAGCGCCGGATATGGAGCAAGGAAATACCTCATCTGTCCTGGGGGATAGCGGTTCGTGTCATTAAATTGTGTAAATTCCGTAACCCATGGAATTCGTTACGCCTTTTTCGTAATCCGTCTTAAATCACTCGAAGCATGCTTGTCAAAGACATTCTCTCTTCCACCGATGCTCCTGTTTTCAGCTTTGAATTTTTCCCTCCGAAGAAACAGGAGGAGTGGGACAAGCTCTTCGAAACCATAGCCACCCTCATACCGCTCAAGCCTTCTTACGTAAGCATCACCTATGGGGCAGGAGGATCGACACGGGAACGCACACACAACCTTGTTACGAGAATACAGAAAGAGACCGGGCTGACCGTGGTATCGCATCTGACCTGCATCTGCTCGGGACGGGAAGAGATCGCAGGCATCCTGGAGCTGTACCGGGAACACGGTATCACCAACGTCCTTGCCCTCCGTGGAGACAAACCGCCGGGAATCGCGACCATCGAAGAGGCCATCAAAGACTTCCCCCACGCAATCGACCTGGTCAGATTCATCAGGAACCGGTTTCCTGAAATGGGCATAGGCGTTGCCGGATTTCCCGAAGGGCATCCCGAAACCCCGAACAGGATGAAAGAGCTTGAATACCTGAAAGCCAAGATCGATGCCGGTGCAGACTACATTGTCACCCAGCTGTTTTTCGACAACAGGGATTATTTCGATTATGTTGAAAGGTGCGCCTTTGCCGGCATCACCGTCCCGATCATCCCCGGCATCATGCCGGTCACTACGGCCAAAGGCATAATCCGCATGTCGGAGCTTGCACTCGGCTCACGCATTCCCGCCCATCTTCTGCGCAGGGTTCTCGATGCTGCGGACGACAGGGAGGTAGCGGCCATAGGTATCGACTGGGCGACACGGCAGGTACAGGAACTGATCGACCATCATGTCAGAGGCATCCATTTCTATACACTCAATCTCGCAGAGGCAACCCTGAAGATATTCAGGAACATTTCAAGAAGCTGATCAGAAAGTCTTCGGAAAAAGCTCGTTCTGCACAAGCTGCTCGTACGTCTCCCGGCGGCGGACCAGCACGGCGTTCCTGCCGTCAACCATCACTTCGGCAGGACGGAGCCTACCGTTGTAGTTGCTGCTCATGACCGCTGCATAGGCACCCGCAGAGAGGACAGCGAGAAGCTCTCCCTCCCCGACCGCATCGATCATTCGCTGCCGAGCGAAAAAATCACCCGATTCGCAGACAGGGCCTACAATATCGGCAACAATCGCCCGGTCATGCCTCCGGACGGCAAGAACCTCATGGTGTGACTGGTACAGGGCCGGCCTGATCAGCTCGGTCATTCCGGCATCGACAATGAAAAACTCTTTCCCCGCATGGTTCCTCTTCCTGTAAAGCACCCTGGTCAGCAACACCGATGCATTAGCGACCAGAAAGCGGCCCGGCTCAAGGATAACGGTCACGCCGGCCCCTTCAAGCAGGGGGACAAGTTTTTCCGCGAAATGAGCGATCGGCGTCGCCGGTTTCTGGGGATCGTAGGTGACCGGAAATCCCCCTCCGATATCGAAATACCTGATATCGAAACCGGCCGAGCGGGCAGAATCCAGAACATCGAGCAGCTTCAGGGTTGCCGCCACGTAGTACTCCGGATCGAAAATCTGGGAACCGATATGCATGTCGAGACCGCTGAAAGCAAGATTCGGAAGTGTTTTCAGAAGTGAAAACACTTCCTGAAGCTCAGACTCGTCGATGCCGAACTTCTCCTTGCTGTCGCCGGTGGTAATGTAGGGATGGGTTTCGGCCGTCACGTTCGGATTGACCCTGATTGCAACCGGTGCCAGTGTTCCAAGCAGGCCGGCAACACGGTCGATAACCTTGAGTTCGGAAGCCGATTCCGCTTTTATCATCAGGACACCGGAAGCCAGGGCAAACCTGATCTCCTCGGCCGTTTTTCCGATACCGGCCATAATGATCTTTTCCGGGCTGACGCCCGACCGCAAGGCCCTGTAAAGCTCTCCTCCCGAGTTCACGTCGCAGCCGCAGCCTTCGGCGGCCATTGCACCGATCACTCCGAGATTGAAGTTCGCCTTGACGGAATAACAGGTGAAATGCGGCAACTGCGAGAAGGCGGACTCGAAATCCCTGTACTGGCTTGTCAGGCTCCTCCTGCTGGTCACAAAGAGGGGAGTTCCATAGGTATCTGCAAGCTCATCGAGCTTGACAGACTCACAGCACAATGAGCCGTCGGCATACGAAAAAAAATGACTGTCGAGCACGATGCAGGATATGGTTAAGGTGTTGGCCAAAAGATCAATAATAGCGTTTCTCCGCATCGAAACAAAAAACCCGACGAACTTGTAAAATCATCGGGGATCAAGTATATTCACTGCTCTTTACAACCAACTACCGGACGTTACTGATGGCAAAAGGAAAAGAGAACAGAATCATCATCACGCTTGAGTGTACAGAAGCAAAAAAGGAAGGCAAGCCTGTTTCACGGTACACTTCAACCAAGAACAAGAAAAACACAACGGACCGTCTTCTTCTGAAGAAGTACAATCCGAACCTGCAGCGGCATACCGTGCATAAAGAGATCAAGTAATTAGCATAATATCCAGAAAGAGCTTATTTTTTACTTTAGCTGATCCCTTCTTGATCGAATTGCCCGAATGGCGGAACTGGTAGACGCACTCGTTTCAGGGACGAGCGCCGAGAGGTGTAGGAGTTCGAATCTCCTTTCGGGCACAACCAAGCTGCTACAGCGACATGCACGACGGAAAAAAACGTGAAAAGCTCAGCAGGAACACTCTTTCAGGCAGAATCACTCTTACCGTGCAAGGCAAGCACCTTCCCGCAGAAGGTGCTTTTTTTCTGTTTTCCTTAATTTCTAAACCAGGGCAGTAGTGGATCATACAAAAATCAATCTCATTGTTCGCCTTCAGCATCTCGACAACCTGATTGAAAGCATCATGAGTCTTCAGAAAGGGCTGCCGGAGGAAATATCGGCTCTTGAAGAAGATCTGGCATTCACCACCCGTCAGATCGAGGCAAGAAAAAGAATAGACGAGGACCATCAGAAACTGCGTCAGCGACTGAACGAATCCATCAACAACTGCAAGGCGAAAATAAAGGCATTCAAGGAAAAACAGACTCTTGCCCGCAACAACAAGGAATACGACGCCCTCTCCAAACAGATCGAATATGAGGAAAAGGAGATAGCCCAGGCGGAGATACAGCTTCAGGATATCGCCCACACGGAACATCACAGCCTGGAATTGCAGAAAAAAGGACGGGAACTGATCGCCGAAAACCGGTATGACGAGATTTCGGAAGATATGATGCCTGATGACGTTCTCCAGCAGCAGCTTGAGGATCTCAGCGCACAGGTCCATGTCAAGAAGGAGGAACTTGAAAGCATCGTCGTGGAAACAGCCGATGAAGTCTCCTCGCTCAGAGAACAGATCGAAAGGCAGAGAGCAAACGTTGAAAAGGACGCGAGGCGGCTGCTTGACAAGTATGACCACCTGAAAAGCGGCAACATGCAGAACGCCGTCGTCAAGCTCGACAGGCATGCCTGCTCAGGCTGCAACACAAGGGTACCGACAAACCGCCATACCCTTATCGTGCAGGGAGGGTTCTATGTCTGCGAATCATGCGGACGCATCGTTGTTCACGAACGGCTCTTCGAAGAAGCCGCTGACAGCAGAATATAAAAAATGCAGAACCCCTGAACGGTATGAACGGTTCAGGGGTTTTTCATGAATAGCTGAAACCGCAAGCGTGCAGCCGCTGCATGGCATCGGATCATGCAGAGGAAAGTCCGAACTTCACAGGGCAGGGTGCCGGCCGAGAACACAGGTTCAAGACCGGGGACAGCGGCGCAAGCCGTCTGTCACAGACAGTGCAACAGAAAGCATACCGCTCCGGTTTTCCGGTGCAAGGGTGAAAAGGCGGTGTAAGAGACCACCAGGTATTCCAGCAATGGCATACGCTCTGAAAACCTCCCCGAAGCAAGGCCGAATAGGAAAGCTTTTTCGCAAGAATAAAGAGTTGCCCGCTCAATTCCGGAAGGAGAGTTTTCGGGTAGGCCGCACAGATAAATGGCTGCAGTTTTACCACTTGCTGGTAATTCACAGAATTCGGCTTACAGCTTCGGTTTCGGCTTTTTTTATCGGCAAAGCAGTTCTTCGACCTTGCTTGCCAGCATCTGCATGGAAAAAGGCTTCTGCAGCAATACGGTTCCCTCCCTCAGCACGCCGTTATCGGTGATGATGTTCTGCGTATAACCGGACATGTACAGTACCCGAACCCTTCCGTCCCGTTCCTTCAGATGGTCGAACAGTTCCTTGCCGCTCATCCCCTGCATGACCACATCGGTCAGCAGCAGGTCCGGACGGAATCCGTCTTTCTCGAGCAGCCTGAGCGCTTCCTCCCCGCTCGATGCGTCGTGCACTGCATAGCCGAGTTCCCTCAGAACATGGACGACGAACACTCTCACCATTTCGTTGTCCTCAACCACGAGAATCGATCCCTTAAGGATTCCATCCTGTATCCTTGCAGCTTCCTCGCACGGTTCCTGACACGGTATCGCATCACTGTAAGGAAAACAGATCCTGAACGTCGTCCCTCTGCCGGGTTCGCTGCAGACATAGATCGCACCCCCATGCTGCCTGACGATTCCGTACACCGTGGAAAGGCCGAGTCCGGTACCCCGTCCCAGTTCCTTTGTCGTAAAGAATGGTTCGAAGATATGAGCGGAGGTTTCAGCGCTCATACCGCTTCCGCTGTCGCTCACGACAAGGACTACAGATTTTCCGGAATGATCCGCTTCCGCCGGCTCAGCTGGCCACTCGCCTCCTGATTGCACGGCAGTCGTGATGAGCAGTTCGCCACCGTCTGGCATGGCGTCCTGTGCGTTGACCGAAAGGTTCATCAGAATCTGCTCGATCTGCCCGATATCGCCCTGCATGCTCAGCACCCCGTCGTACAATGCATAGCTGACCGAGATGTTTTCATGAAGGGTACGGCGAAGCAGCTGTTCGAACCCCCTGACAACGGCATTCAGATCAAGGCCTCTGAAAGCAAGCGACTGCCGTCGGCTGAACGCCGTGAGCTGCCGGACGAGATCTCTGGCCCGCTGCCCTGCATGATGAACCACCCTGATCTGGCATAGCCGCCGATCGTTCTCGGGAAACTGCTCCGTCAGCATTTCTGTATAGCCGAGAATCGGGGTAAGCAGGTTGTTGAGGTCGTGGGCAACCCCGCCGGCAAGACGGCCGATCGACTCCATTTTCTGTGCCTGGAACAGCTGCATTTCCAAAGTTTTCCGCTCCTCTTCCGCTTTGCGTCGTTCCGTTATGTCACGAACGAAGAGCATGGATCCCTTGCTCCCGCCGTAGGTAAAAGGCACCGATACGATCTCGACAGTGATCTCCTTTCCATCCATCCGGACATGTTTCAGCTCCATCATTCCTTCGCTTCTGCCCTGCTCGGTCACCAGCCGGATCCGCCTTCTTACTCGTTCGTGATAATCGGGATGGATCAAATCAAGAATATCTCTGCCTGTCAGCTCCTGCGCGTCATCCGCTCCGTAGAGTTTCAGTGCGGCCGGATTGACATAGGCGATCCTGCCGCCGGTATGAATCAGGATGGCTTCCGGAGCGGACTCGACAACCGAACGGAAGCCGCCTTCACTTTCCCGCAAAGCCGATTCAATCAGCTTGCGCTGGGTGATATCCTGAACAGTTGCGATATGGTAGAACGGACGATCCTCCTCATCGAGGACATGGACCAGGTCCATCTGAACAGGAAACGCGGAACCATCCTTCCTGATCCGAAGCGATTCGAAGCTGACTGCATTTTTCTGCTGGCACTCATTGATGAACTGCCTGATCCTCTGATGTTCCGTCTCGGGATACAGGTCGAGAACAGGGGTTCCGGAAACCTCGTCGATCGACATGCCATGCATCGTGGCGAATGCAGGATTGCAGAAAAGGATCCTTTTCTCCGAAGGAATGCCGATGGCTATACCGTGAGTGCAGTACCTGAATGCATCTGCAGAAAGCCGGGTTTTCGATTCGGAGTCAACCCGAGCGGTCATGTCTCGTGCCACAGCGGAAAGCCGGCCCGCTCCACAGGAAGAGAAGTTCCACTCGATCCAGCGGGAGGAACCGTCCTGTGCAAGACAGCGGTTGATCAGCCCGAATGCCTTCCCTCCCCCCGTCATGACACGTTCTATCAGTGTTCGTGTTTTCTGTCGATCGTCCGGATGGACGATCGAGGTGAGCTGTGCAGACAGAAGTTCCTGTTCGGGATACCCCAGAACGTCACCCCATGCCGCATTGAGGCTCTCGAAAAAACCGTCCGACGAAAGGATGAACACCAGATCGGGAAGCTTGCGGAACAAGTCTCTTTCCGCGGACAGCTCTGCGGACAGGCGCCTGCACTCAGCATCAAGCGACTCGAGTCTCTCCCCGAGCTGCCTGACGATCTCGTCGTGTTTCGTCATGTCATGCATGTTTCTGATGCACCTGAACGGTCACCTGTTTCTGCTGCGACGTCTGCATTCCCGATGTACAGCCGTGATTTCCCGGCGGTCACACATCTTCGCCTCGTGTCTCGACATGCGGGACACCGTCCGGGGTGACCGTAATGACGAGCGTCACCGGTCGGCAGCAAACTTCGCAATCTTCCACGTATTCCTGCTCTTCAATCGAACAGTCCACCATGATTTCAAAGTTCTGTGCGCAATAGGGGCACTGAACAACAACCGATTCCTCGACATTCATCGTTTACCTCCTTTGATCTGGATTGTGCCATGACCGTCGGTGCGGTCCGCATTCCCCTGCCTGAACCTGACCGTAACCTTTTCCTGCACATCAAGTTTCATCCCCGGAACCTTGTCCAGCACCTGCTTCAGGGCCTCGTCTGCAGGATCCGGACCGAGCCTGCTGAAAGCATCGAACTGGACCGGCCGGTCGAGGAGTGTGTCAAAATCAATGTCCACAAGGGTGATGGTGGAACCGTTCCGGTAAATGGCATTGGTTTCAAGAATCGATCCTTCAACACCAAGCAAAAAGGCGATCCGCATTCCCCTGAATAATTCCCCGAGAACTCCGGTCATCATGCCCGGGGGCTGCTCCTGATGATCGGCTGCCTGTACCGGAGGAGAATGATCGTTCGGTTGCGGGGGTAGAATGACCGTCAGAACTGCAGGGTTCCCCTTCCTGAACCTGAACATCAGATCCGGCCTGTTCCCGTCGGCATGCTGCGCACCCGTAGCCTTCCCTCCGTCGGGCCGTCTGCTTAACTGCAGTTCGGTGATATCCCGGAAAGCATAAACCGCCTCGTAGCCGTGATACGTACCCTCCGAGATTTCCCGTGCGGACAACAGCGACACACCTTTCCCCAGAGACTCGGCCTTCTTCAGAGCAGACTGCATGTCGAAGGGCGCAGAAGAACGTTTTTTTCCGGAACCGGAAGGAGCATCGCCATTTCCTGCACCGAGCGAGTCCACCCTGCTGAAAAAGGAGGTGTTCATCCTGAAGGTTTCAGTCAGGGTGCCGCTCCCGTCCGGTTTCACGCTGAGGAAGGTGCTGACCTGCAGGCAACCTGAAAGCGTAAAGAAACAGCACAAGACGGGTATGAGAGCCCGGCGCAGCTTCATGACCACCTCCTCCCGGTTTATGGAACCTGTTATGATGCTCTGTGCGCAGCTCTTCCTGCTTTAACACCCGCAAGAGCGGAGATGTTTCCCCGAACACAGAAAAGCATCAGGAAAAACGCAGCTTCAGGAGCCTTTCGGCTGCGTCGTCCAGAATGCGGTCATCCCTTGCGAAACAGAACCTCACCAGATCCTCGCCTCCGCTGCCGCTGTAGAAGGCGCTTCCCGGAACGCAGGCGACCCCCGTATGGCGGAGGATATGCATCGCCCGTTCTCTTGCTGTTTTTCCGGGAAGAGCGGAGACATCGGCAAGCACGTAGTAGGCCCCGCTGGGAAAAAAAGGTTTCAGCCCGGCCTGCTCAAGAGCATGACAGAAGCGGTCTCGCTTCCGCGCGTACTCGACCGACAGCCCTTGATAATACGTTTCCCCGGTATCGAGCAGCCCCCTTGCGACTCCTGACTGCAGAGGAGCAGGGGCACAGACGTAGACAAGATCGCTGAAATAACCGATGGTCTGTGCCCAGCGGGCATCGCATATCGCATAACCGATCCTCCATCCGGTAATGCTGAAGGTCTTCGAAAAACCCGACACCGTGATAGTTCTTTCCCGCATACCCGGCAGGGTCGCCAGGGAGCAATGGGAAAGACCGTCATAGACGAAGTGTTCATAAATCTCGTCCGTAAACACAAAAAGATCGTATCGTTCGGCAACGAGTGCGACGACTTCGAGTTCCTGACGTGAAAACACCTTACCGGAAGGATTTGCGGGAGTGTTGACAAGAATGCCCTTCGTTCTCGGACCGATCACCTCTTCGAGTTCACGAGGAGAAAACGACCAGGCTGGGGGCGCAAGTCTGATAAAGACCGGAACAGCCTCGACAGCATGGAGCGTGCTGACATGGTAGCCGTAGTAGGGTTCGAAAACAATCACTTCGTCCCGGGGATTGAGAAGTGCCTGAAATGCGCAGTACATCGCTCCCGTGGCACCGGAGCTGACGATGATGTTGCTGTCGGGATCGAGCTCCATGCCGGCAAACCGCTTCTGCTTGCATGCAATGGCCTGCCTGAGCTCCCGCAGGCCTGCATAGTGCGTATAGCTGTTCCCGCCCTCCATGATTGCGGCGGCGGCGCCCTGCATGACTGACAGGGGAACAGGGGTGTCGCAGACGCCCTGAGAAAGATTGATGCCGCCGACGCGCACGCATTCTATCGACATGGCACGTATTTCCGACTGCATGACGCAACCGTGACGGCTGCTGAGGACAAGGCTCATGATGCTTCCGTTAATCGTGATGAAGGCAACCTGATCAGAACACGGGTCCTTGCCGGAACATGCCGTGGAATCCCCCCATGGCTCCGAAAAGGGTCATGAAGACCGCCATGATGATGGACATGATCGCCATGAGGATGAGCAGGGCCGGAATGCTTGCAATAACCCACTTGACCATGAAGATAACCATGGACCAGAAGGGCATGCGGATATCGGTGACGACCACTTTCTGTTCGTCATGCAGCGTCTCGGACATACGTCTCTCCTTTTCTTGTTAGTCTGCATTTGAGGGAAGAACTTTACTCGACTGACACAAAGCGAACCAGGAAAAAGATGCCTATCATGCTCAGGGCGATGGCGATTCTTGCGGCTGTGCCTGCGACAATCCCTATCCATGCCCCGATGCCGGCAAGACCTGCTGCGCGGAGATCCCGCCTGACAAGAAGTTCGCCGAGAACAGCACCGAGAAACGGCCCGGCAAGCATGCCCGGAATCCCGAAAAAGAGCCCTGCAGCAGCGCCTGTGATGGCGCCTGCAGCAGCGTATTTCCCTGCCCCGAACCGTTTAGCACCGAATGCGGCTGCAACGAGATCGGCAAGGTATGCCAGACCCGTCATAAGAGCCAGGACGGTGATGGTTTTCCAGCCGACATACACGAAACCTTCAGCCCAGGCTGCAACGACAAGTCCTGCGAACACCAGCACTGCCCCCGGAATGGCCGGAAGAACCATGCCAGCAAGTCCGGCAAACACCAGTACAAAGGCCAGTATCCACCGCACGGTCAGGCTATCCATGATCACCCCTTCCCATTCTCCATCCCCAGGGCTCCTGCAGCAGCACACAGGCGGGTTTTCTGCTCGCCGGCCCAAGTTCAGGCACGCTCTTGTCAATAGGTGACAATCCCGGGCAGCTGTTTTGCCTGGCTAATCCACTCCCTTACCTGCTCAGGGGAAGGAAGCTGTCTTGCAAGGTTTTTAGCGGTATTGACTTCACGGAGTTTTGCATGGAGATGCTCGGCATTTCTCTGTGCCAGCTCAGGCACCGTATCGACCCCTGCCTGTTCGAGAAGACCGGCGAAATGGATGCCGATGCCCCTGACCCTTGCCAGATCGGCCCTGTTGACGAGCGTCAGCAGCTCTTTTTCACCGATGCCCGCGGAATCGGCAAGCACTTTCCTCCCGTGGCGGTCCTTTCCAGCCTGAAGGAGCTGGTCGAGGCTTCTGATCCCGGCCTCGAGCAGCCTGACAGCGTACGTTTCCGCAATGCCCTCGAAAGGAAGAGGATCAGTTTTCGGTGAACCGCTCACCGGAGAAGCGGCCTGCCACGGTGACGGCGAACCGGAAGCAGAGACTTTCAGGGAAATCACCTCGGGCTTGCCGGCCGCTGCCGGAGATGACAGGAACGGCAGCCTGAAAGGAAGCATGCCGAGCAGCCCCGTGAACTGATCCCGGAAAGGGATCATCCCTGGAGCGGCTTCAAGCAGCAACTGAAACCCGGCTCCGGCAGCTTCAAGCACATCACCGAGCGCTTCCCTGCCACCCATTTCGCCCCGCTGCACCCTGCCGACAAGGTTTGCAATGCCCGGCAGGATACGCCGGGAAACATCCCTGCCCATCGTCGCGCCGCAGGAAAACAGTGCCGGCGGGTTGCTGAAAAGCATGCGCCGGACCTCTTCGGGACGCGACAGCACACTGATCGTCCCTTCCCTTGCAATCTCAGCCTGACAGGCAAGGCGGCCTCCGCTCATAATCTGACGTTCGGAGAGGAATGCTTTTTCGATATCGGTAAGCGGAACAAGGCAGTCTCCTCCTTCCCTGACGGTAACATAGCAGGCCTGGCAGATGCCGTGGCCACCGCAGACGTAACCGACATGGCTGTGGCTGAGCCTGGCTACCTTGCCGAGTTTCTGGCCGACCGCAGCCGGGCATGGTTTGTCGTTGATGATGACGTTCATGGTCGTATCTTTTTACGGATGAAGAAAAATCGAGAGCCAGCTCCCTCCATGGCGGAAAAAACACCGGAAATGAAACGGCAATCCCTGAATCGTCTGAAGGAAACATACGAAAATCCGGCGTGAAAACGGATGCGCCCCTCTTGCCGTCACCGCTCTTCCGGCAGAAAATTCATGAAATGGTCAAGACAGACCTGTTCGGAAGCCTTGAAACCGATTCGCCTCAGATCGCTTATGCTGCCCACTGCATCGAGCCTGGCTATCTTTTCCGCATCGATGTTCGACAGGCCGAGCGCCTCAATCCCTTTCGGGCTGATATCGGCGTTGTACCGCACATAGAGAAAACGCCTGCCGAGATCCTGACAGGAGGAATGCGGAGCACCCTTTTCGTCCCGCGGGATCATGTCGCCGAGCTCACGGTCGATGATGGCACCATGCAGACAGCGGCCTACAAGCCTGCAGTTGATATCCTGATCGACCATGGCACCGTACATCAGTGCAGCGGGAATGCCGGAAGCCTGGGAAAGGAGACCCCTCTCCGGCTCGAAAATGTAGTCCTCGACTTTCGGGGCAGCCCCGGTACCGACAGAGATCAGCAGGAGCTTATCCTCGCCTGACGCCCACTCAAGCCGGTATGCAGGGTCGGTTGCCATTCGGTAAAGCAGAAAGGACGGATTGTTGTATGGCGTCATGCCGCCGTCCACGAAAACGAACGCCTTGGCGACATCGTTCGGGTCCCACTCGATGACCTCCGGCGGGAAATAGACCGGCGCCGCCGTACTTGCCCGGACGATCTGCCACAGCGGAATCCTGAGGTTGCAGTCCGGCCTTGCGGTGTCGTTGTAACGGGCCTGGGGATTGCTGCTGATCGGCCATGGAGAATCGGTTGAACGGTTCAGGGTGACGGCAAGCAGCAGGCATTCGAGGTCATCGGGAGCGAGGGTCGTACCTGCTCCGAACGTCTTCTGCAGAAGATCCCTGAGAGGATCGGACTTGTAGAGAGAATACCACCGCTTCACGAGATGCTGCCTGTCGAACATCTCGGCACCCGAATCGCAGTAGAATTTCAGAAGCTGCCCGACCGACATTCCACGTGCAAGACCGGCTGCGATGATTGCTCCGGTACTGGTCCCGCCGATGTAATCGAAAAAGTGGCAGAGGCGGAACTCCTCCTCTTTACCCGAAGCCCCGGCCAGCAGCTGCTCTATCCGCAGAAGAATCTCGAGGGTCAGAACGCCCCTGATCCCTCCGCCGTCGAGGGCGAGCAGGCGATGCTGCTCGCCCTCCCTGCCATGATAGCGGGCAGCCAGCTTTCCCCAGATATTTTTTTCAGCTCTCATGATATACCCCACTTTCAGGTACGTTTGACCGATGAAACCTTGTTATCCGAACAGTATGACAGCTGCTGCAAACGCTGCGGCAAGCAGGATGACGGCAAGCAGCACCTGCACCGCCCATGAATTGTAGATGATGCGGTAGGTAAAGCTGAAGTCCCTTCGGTCGATGCCGTTCCGGCTCAGATATGGCCGGAGCGTATCAAGGAGCATCCTGTATCCTCCCATGCTGTAGGGTTTCCAGTGATCGTCAAGTGCAAGGAACCTACCGTCCGGCATCGTTTCAGGCAGTGGTTCGGGCAGTTCGCGGTTCACCCATGCACGGAACTGACTGTAGGGAACCTCGAAAAATTGAGATTTGCAATATTGCAATGGCTGATAGTACCAGCAATAATCGTATCAGATTGAAAA
>Ga0233419_10000013_pt1 | contig 46689 bp, 46 predicted proteins | sample Watercolumn_Mata_5_FD_194540 | JGI IMG/M metagenome (GOLD analysis project Ga0233419, IMG submission 194540) | Freshwater microbial communities from Lake Matano, South Sulawesi, Indonesia - Watercolumn_Matano_2014_100_MG | ecosystem: Environmental > Aquatic > Freshwater > Lake | place...
GGACGGATGTACTGCATCGTGTCGTAGATGCCGAGACCTGCTGAAACACTGCCTCCGGGGGAATTCACATAGATGTAGATGTCGCGTTCGGGATCTTCCGATTCGAGAAAGATGAGCTGCGCCATAATGAGACCGGCCACATGCTCGTCGATAGCCGATCCGAGGAAAATGATGCGTTCCCGCAGAAGCCGTGAAAAAATATCGAACGCCCGCTCGCCGCGGCCCGAAGTCTCGATGACCATCGGAACGAGGGTACTGGTTATACCCTCCTCAAAGGCTCCGGAATAAAGCTTTCTTGCGTGATGCTCGAAACCGAAATAGATATTTGCCATTGCAGGTAAACTGTTTTGATTGTGACAACCGAAGAAGGCGGGTTTCCGCCTCCGAATAACCACCAAAATACAGAGAGACAACAAGAATTCAAGAAATCCGGTTCCTTTGCCATGAAAATACTTGACCGCCTGTCAGCCCATTCCGGAACGGCCCGATAATATTTGTTAGAAAGAACCACAGTTTTGATATTACGGGAACCTCTCTGAATGATAAAAATGCAAGAACGACAGCATGCAGGTACGTCTTATTTCCGTCACGTCGCCGCTTATCGAGATCGACAACCGCAGACTTACCCCTGAAGGTCTTATCGCCTATTGCGCGAGGGTATCGAGTCCTCATCAGGAAACTGCCGAATACGAGAAGCTTCTGGCCTACTGCATCGCAAACAGGCACTGGAGCATCTTTGAAATGGCGGACATGACGGTGGAAATCGTCACGTCGCGAGCAATTTCGCCCCAGATTCTCCGCCACAGAAGCTTCTGTTTCCAGGAATTTTCCCAGCGTTACGCCAAGGCGCAATCCGTTGAAAAGTATCTTCCGAGAAGGCAGGACGAAAAAAACCGCCAGCATTCGCTGGACGATCTCAACAGGGAAACGGTTACATGGTTCGGGCAGGCCCAGGATGAGATCGCAGGACTCGGACTCCGGAAATACCAGGAAGCGCTTGAAAAAGGTATTGCAAAAGAATGCGCGAGGGTCCTACTGCCTCTCGGAACACAAACGAAGCTCTACATGAAGGGTTCGGTACGCAGCTGGATTCACTATCTTGAAGTGAGAACGGAAGAGGGGACCCAGAAAGAGCACCGGGATATTGCCGAAGCCGTCAGGGACATTTTCATGGAACAGTTTCCGGCGACATGCAAGGCTCTCGGATGGAACTAATCGGTCAGCAGACCGAGAAGACGGACAAGCTGTTCTTTCAGGTTTCTCCGGTCCACGATAATATCGACGAATCCGTGATCAAGAAGGAATTCGGCACGCTGAAACCCTTCGGGAAGATCCCTCTTGATGGTATCCCTGATGACCCTCGGTCCGGCGAATCCTATAAGTGCCTTTGGTTCGCTGATATTGACATCGCCGAGCATGGCGTACGAAGCGCTCGTCCCGCCCATCGTCGGGTCGGTCATGAGTGAAATGTAGGGAATACGGCGATCCCTGAGCAGGGTAAGCTTTGCGGCGGTCTTTGCCATCTGCATGAGACTGAAAGCTCCCTCCATCATTCTCGCACCGCCGGACTGGGAAATGACGATCAGGGGCGCCTGCTGTTCGATGCTCCTGTCAATCGCCCGCGCAATCTTTTCACCGACAACCGATCCCATGGATCCGCCGATAAAGCTGAAATCCATGGCAGATATCACGACCTCCCGCGAACCCATCATTCCGAATGCGTTGCGGCACGCTTCGGTTTTGCCGCTTTTTCCGATAATTTCCTGAACGCGTTCCGGATAGTTCTTGGTATCGACGAAGAAAAGCGGATCGGCAGCTCTCAGCCGATCATCGAATTCCTCGTACTGCCCGTCGTCGAAAAGCATGGAGAAATACTTGTAGGGTGAAATGCGGAAATGATGGCCGCACTCCGAGCAGGTATAGCAATAGTCTTCAAGCTGTTTTTTATGCAACATCGCACCGCACCCGTCACATTTCGACCATAACCCTTCGGGTGTCTCACGCTTGTCAGTAGTGCGGATTGATGGTTTTGCCCGTTTGAACCAGACCATTTTTAATATTCGAACGAAAGAGGTTACATTAAACCTGAAGATATGAAGTCACCATGAGAACTCAAAAACAGGTTACCTGCACGACGCGCTGTGAGTCGCAACAGTAAAAAGCTCCAACTCCTGAAAAGGCATACATCGGGCTTCTTGCTGGCGATGCTCCTCCTGCTTTCCGGAACACCGCCGTTCTTCCCCCTTCAGGCCGATGCAATAACGGTTGTTTATCCTGACACACTGACGGCTCCCTTCAACCGACATCTCGTCATACCCTCGATGAGACCGGCCAGGAAAACCGTCGGCATTGCCCTTTCGGGCGGAGGAGCGAACGGCATCGCCCAGATCGGTGTCCTCAAGGCGCTCGAGGAGGAAAACGTCCCGGTCGATTTCATTGCGGGAACAAGCATCGGAGCACTCGTCGGCGGCCTGTACAGTTCAGGTTACACTGCATCCGAGCTGGAACAACTCGCCAGATCCTTTCCCTGGGAGGAGATGATCTCGCTTGCCGACGACGCCCCCCGTTCAAACATCTATCTTGAACAGAAAAAGATCAGGGACCGTGCAACCGTGTCGATACGGTTCAGCAAATTCAGGCTCGTTGTGCCGAAATCGCTCAGTTCCGCCCAGAAACTGACAAAGACGGTCGACCTGCTCGTCCTCAATGCACCGTACCATACGACCTACTCCTTTTCGGATCTGCCCATCTCATTCAGGGCCGTCACCACCGATCTCGTCTCCGGCAAAAGGGTGACGATCTCTTCAGGCGCTCTTTCCGAAGCCATGCGGGCAAGCAGCACCATCCCCATTCTCAACGAACCGATCGAAGTGGAAGGGATGAAGCTTGCCGACGGCGGCCTTGTCGCCAATCTTCCTGTGGACGAGCTTGACCGGCTGCAGGCCGGCTACAAGATAGCCGTTGATACTCACGGAAACATGTATACGGAAGGAAAGGATCTCGACATTCCCTGGAAGGCCGCCGACCAGGCCATGACGATCCTGACCCGGCTCCAGTACCCGCAACAGCTTGAAAAAGCAGATATCGTCATCACCCCTGACCTTGCCGGCCACACGGCAACAGATTTTTCAGATGTCGAAAAACTCCTTGAATCCGGATATGCAAAGGGCAAGCTTCTTGCGGAAACCATAAAGAGAAGCATCCGGAGCGACATCCCCAATGACCATGACATCTCCCGGCACAGCAAGACAATCCGGTCCGTTCCCGACTCGCCTGATTATGCCGAGCAGATGAGAATCGCCTCAGGCATCATCCGCAGCGCATCCCGTCTCAGGCAATGCCTCAGCGAACTGCTTGCTACCGACCTCTTTTCGAGCGTTTACGCCGAGTTCGATCCGCAGAAAGGACAGACCGTTTTCGTTCTCAGCCCCCTGCCGCGCATCACCGGCATTGAACTTGCAGGAGGGCCCGAACGCATCGTATCCGCCGAAGATCTTGAAAGAACCTTCAGACCTCTGACCGGAACGCTCTACACCAACGCCGTTGCAACCAGGAGCCTTGAACAGCTCATAAGACTCTACCGGAAAAAAGGATACTGTCTTGTAGGCATTACGGATGCATCTGTCAGGGAAAAAAAGCTGCGAATCTCCCTCTCGTCAGGAAAAATCGACACCATCACGATCGAGCAGGACAGAAACATTACCAGAACGACACCGATCCTGCGTGAAACTGCGATTGACACGTCAAGGGCCGTCGAGATCAGAAAAGCTGAACAGTCGATCGACAATCTTTACGGAGTCGGCGTTTTCAACCGCGTCTCCCTGAGAACAGAAACATCCCAACCTTCTGGCAGAGGCACAGCGGACAACCTCACCATCAGACTCGACGAAAAGCCATCATCCGTCTTGCGTCTCGGATTGCGATATGACGAAACGTCGAATTCACAGCTGCTCGTCGATTACCGGAACGAAAACCTCAACGGCACGACCAACTCTTTAGGTGGATGGATCAAGATCGGGGAAAAAAACAGCCGGGCGAATCTTGAATTCATCATGCCACGAATCGGGTCAACACACTTCACCAGGTTCTCACGGCTTTTCTACGATCAGCGGGACATAGAAACGCGTCAACTCCCCCTTCCCGAGCATTCCGGCAGAATCGAACCGGAAAGCAACGGACGTTACGGCATTCAGCGTTACGGATTCACGACCGCTTTCGGTACAAGAATCCAGAAAAACGGTCAGCTTGTCGTCGACATGACCCTGCAGAACGCCCTGTCATATCCGCAGGACAGGAGTGTATCCTCCCTGACAACGGGAAATATGAACATGGCATCGTTCGGCACCCAGTTCACCCTCGACAGCCGGAACAGCTCGTATCTGCCTACCGAAGGCAGGTTCATCAACTTCAGGTACACGTTCACACCGAAATTCTTCAACAACGACAACTTCTTCTGGCAGGTTATCGCATCGCACGAGGAGAACATCAGGTTAGGAGAAAGAGTGACCGCCCAGTTATCTGCACTGTTGGGCCTGAGCAACTCCTATATGCCGCTCACTGAAAAATTCTTTCTCGGCGGCACCGGAAACAGTTACAGCTATCGCTTTGTCGGACTGAAAGAGAACGACCTCATCGGCAACAACCTCGCCGTGGCAGGCGCTCAGCTGAGGTACAAGTCACCGTTCGACCTGATTTTTCCGGTTTCCTTCCAGCTGTCGTACAATGTCGGAAACGTCTGGGAACTCAGGGACCAGATCTCGACGGAAAAGCTGAACCACGGAATCGGAGCGGGACTCATCTGGGAAACACCGGTCGGCCCTGCTACAATCACCGTAGCGAAAGCATTTCCTTTCGATGATGATGCCAATGATGAAGTATCAGACGTGAATTTTACCGAAACCGTACTGTATTTCAGCCTTGGCTATGATTTCTGAAACGTTATCTTCATGCGGGCATAAGAAAAGCCATGCAGAACTCTTCTTCCCGACCAAGCGACGTGAAATCCCGTAACAAACCTCACATTCTTGTCTGCAACGACGACGGCATAGAGGGCGAAGGGCTGCATGTCCTTGCCCACTCGATGAAACACATCGGGAACGTGACGGTCGTCGCTCCTTCCGAGCCGCACAGCGGCATGAGCCATGCAATGACGCTCGGCATGCCTCTCCGGATAAAATCCTATTTCAGAAACAACCGTTTTTTCGGCCACACGGTGTCCGGCACGCCGGTTGACTGCATCAAGGTGTCGCTCAGCCACATTCTTGAGACGAAGCCCGACCTTATTGTCTCCGGGATCAACTACGGAAGCAACACGGCAACAAACACCCTGTATTCAGGAACCGTAGCCGCAGCTCTCGAGGGGGCGATCCAGAATATCCCTTCGCTGGCGTTTTCCCTGACCACCTATGAGAATGCTGATTTCACCTATGCCGGAAAATTCGCAAGGAAGCTCGCACGGCTGGTAATCAGCCGCGGCATGCCTCCCGACACGATTCTCTCTGTCAATATTCCCAATGTTCCTGAATCGGAGATCAAAGGCGTTCTCGTCACGCATCAGGGCCGGTCGCGCTGGGAAGAGGATGCCATCGAACGGCATGACGTTTACGGAAATCCCTATTACTGGCTGAGCGGCACCCTGCAGCTTCTGGACAGCGACATCAGCAGGGACGAGTACGCCGTTCGGGAAAACTATGTCACGGTTACTCCCCTTTCCTGCGATCTGACCAATCACAGGTTCCTTGCCGATCTTGAAACATGGAAGCTCAAAAAGTAACCCTCAAGTGAATACTTTTCTTATCGACTACAGCAGCATACTGGCTCCGAAAAAAGGATTTCCCAAACTGTTCCGTGATTACACCTCGGAAGAAGATGCCAGAGCCAGGCTTGTAGCCGAATGCTTTCACCTCGACTACCGCAAGGAAGTCGATTACTACCGGCATCTGGGGACCCTTTCCGCAAGACGCTTCCGACGCGACGAGCTCGTTGCGCTGCTGACCCGTCAGAACCGGATGTTCGGGTGTACAGACCGCCATCTTCAGGAAATTGAAAAACTGAGGTCGCCCCGTTGCATGGCGGTCGTGACCGGCCAGCAGACCGGCCTGTTTACCGGCCCGATCTACACGGTCTACAAGGCGCTGACAGCTATTGTCGTTGCTGAAAAACAGAAAGCACTGTTCCCCGAATATGATTTTGTACCCATGTTCTGGCTCGAAAGCGAAGATCACGATTTTCAGGAAGCCTCTTCCTGCTCGCTCTTTCATGGCAACAGCCTCCTGCAGATCACGGCAGAGGCCCCGAGCCGTCTGCATGACCAGATGGTCGGACCAACGGTGCTCGGACAGGCAATAACCGGGACCCTCCGGCACTTTCTCGACCATCTTTCCGAGTCCGACTTCAAACACGAGGTGGCGACACTGCTCGAATCCTGCTATGAACCGGACAGCACGTTTGAAACAGCGTTCGCAAAAACCATGATGCAGCTCTTCAGGGAGCACCCGCTGATACTCATCTCCACCCACGATATGGAATTCAAGAGACTGGCCGGCGACATTTTCTGCAGGGAACTGGCCACATGCCCGGCGTCGTCCCATGAGGTGATCAGCCAGAGCTCTATCCTTGAATCCATTGGCTATACCGCCCAGGCCAAACCGAGAGCGGTCAACCTCTTCTACCTTGACCATCAGGGACAACGGCGGAAAATCGAGCAGGCCGGCGAGGACACCTTCCTTTTCGCGCCCGACAGGCAACCGTATTCACGCCACCAGGTACTGGAGATCTGCCAGGATCATCCCGAAAAGTTCAGCCCGAACGTCGTACTGAGACCTCTGGTTCAGGATTCTGTCCTGCCGACGTTTGCCTATGTTGCCGGTCCGGGAGAAATCAGCTACCTCGCCCAGTACCGGAAAAGCTACGAACATTTCGGCATCGAGATGCCCTTCATCATTCCCAGAGGCAGTTTCACCCTTGTCGAGCCGAAAATCAGCAGAACCATGGACAAGGTGCTTGCTGTGTCCGGCAGGCTGAATCAGTCAAGAAAACAGGTGTACGATACGGCATTCCGTAACCTTCAGGAACTTCGGAATGCCATGGTCAGAGGAGCTGAAAACCGTGATATCGACAGACTGTTTGAACATGCCGAATCGGGAGTGATGCAGGCCCTTTCGTCGATCGAGCCTGCCCTTGGCAAAATAGATCCGACGCTGCAGCCTTTTCTTGCCTCGTCGACGGGCCAGATCATGAAAATCATTGAAGGCGTAAGGGAGAAGACATACCGGGCGGGAAGAAAAAAACACGAAGAGCTGCTGCAGCAGCTCTCCAAGGCTGAAGTACACCTGTTTCCGGAAGGCAAACCCCAGGAAAGGGTCGTCAACATTTTCTATTACCTCAACAAGTACGGTCCGGGCCTGATCGACAACCTCAAGACAGTGCTTCAGGGGTATTCAACGGAGGCGCATCTCGTTGTTGAACTGTAAGGAACGTCCGGCAGGTCATTTTCCTGAAATGCGTGCCCTGTCAAGCGCGGATGCAAGCATGGCAACCGTGACGATCTCCGGAAGAACAATGGCCCGGTCGGGGTTCCCGCCGGGAATGATCACGAGGAGAGGTACGCCTGAACGGCCAAAACGGTTCAGCAGCCGCCCAACTGCATCGTCACGGGTGGTCCAGTCGGCTTTCAGGGCAACGATGCCGTCATCCATCAGTTTCCGAACAATCAGCTCCTGGTTCAGGACAGTTGCCTCAAGCACCTTGCAGGTGAGGCACCAGTCAGCCGTGACCTCGAGAAACACGGTTTTGCCCGAAGCAAGAGCCGCTTCGTAGACATCCGGGGTATAGATGATCCAGGGTATCCCCGATGACCCGGTATCTGAAGCCCGTACAGACGGAGCTGCCGCCTTCCTTGAAAAGGCTCCCCCGAGAAGCACCGAAAACGCCGCCACGAGCGAAAGAAGGAGGGCAAGCCAGACCAGCACCCTTCGTTTCCATGACGCTCCGCATCCCGCAGCAATACCTGCTATCCAGAGAAGCAGGGAAAGAAACAGGAGCAGGATGAGGAGGCTGACCAGGACGTCGGCCCCCGATCGGCGTGCAAGAATCGCGCAGAGCCAGACCACGACCGAAAGCAGAACAAAACCCATTACCTGCTTGAACCGGTGCATCCACTCCCCCGGTTTCGGCAGCAGCTTCAGCCAGGACGGATGCCAGGCAAGCATGACGTAAGGCAGAGCCATGCCTGTGGCGATAACCGTAAAAAAGACAAAAATCATGCCTGCAGGCTGGCTGAACGCAAACCCGAGAGCCGAACCGAGAAACGGTGCCGTACAGGGAGTGGCAAGCGTCGTGGCCAGAACCCCGCTGACGAAGGCTCCTGCGCTGTCATGGTGAGATGCGATGGCGCCGAGGGGCCCCCTGATAACCGGAGCGCTGAACTCGTAGACTCCGAAAAGGTTCAGGGCAAACGCAAAGACAACAAGAACCATGACGGCCACAAACCATGGCGACTGAAACTGGAATCCCCAGCCGACCTGTTCTCCCATGCTTTTCAGAGCGAAGACCGACCCGGCAAGCACCCAGAATGAAACGACAACCCCTGCTGCAAAAACAAGGCTCAGTCGCTTGCCTTGCCCGCGGTCTTCGCCATGATGGCCGATAAGACCGAATACTTTCAGTCCAAGCACGGGCAGCACGCAGGGCATGACATTCAGCATCATCCCCCCTGCAAAGGCTAAGGCAAGCATTACCAGCAGCTCCAGCATTTCCGGGAAAATGAGCATGTCCGGACCGGCGCGGGATGGTATGCTGCGGGAAAGTGAAAATCCCCCCTCTCTTGTCGCCAGCACACCGCCGATGCTCAAAGGCGGAGGTCCGCTGAACGGAATGAAAAGGGACGATCCCCTGACGGTTACTTCACCGGCCCTGACACCGGGCGGATGCGGATCAGGGAAAAAATCCAGTACCCGGCCGGAAAGAGGCGCACTGAAACGGAACACGACGACATTGCCGGCTTCCGTTCTCTGTCGTGAAACATGGACGATGCGCAAAGTCCCCTGATCGAAGGGCTTTGGAACTCTCTCCAGAAAACGTGGCACGTCCCGATCGGATGGCTTCAGCAACTGCCCGTACCGAAGTTCAAGTACAGCCGAGCCCGGCTGACAGCTCTCCCCGCAGGCAAGCCATGAAACCTCTGCGCCTACCACCGCATCGGGGGCCGGAGGACGCCGGGGGTCGGTCAGGATTCTTGAGAAAAGGATAACCTCATCCCGGTAACCGTACCCGGTCAGCCCCTGGGATGTGAAGCGGACAGGAACCGGATACAGCAACGGCCCTGCAGACCATCCTTCGGGCAATGTCCAGTTGACGGTAACCGGCATGCCGGCGTCGCCGGGATTTTTCCAGTAGATATGCCATCCATTGTCCATCCGGAATCTTATGCCGACAAGCACAGAACCGTCCGGCAATCTTCCCGCCGCCAAAAGCCTGACCTGAACAGGCCGAGTGCCCGGACTCTGAAGCAGCAACTCCGCGGAAGCTGTCGCCCCCCAAAAGGCAAGGAGCATAGCCACTGCTGCGGCCTGAACTGCAGGAAACGCTTTTCGGATTGTTTTCAATCGCTTCGTCATGGGTTCCATCCACTGCCAAAGTCAGCTGCAGTCCTGAGAGAAGGCATGTCCGGAATGCAGAAACATACTGCTGGCGAAAGGGAAAGCTGACGCAGCATCAGCCGCATTCCGGATCTCCCGAATCCTGTTGAAGAAGATGGCAGCAGTTGCAAACCATGCCGGACAATTCATTTTTTGAAGTCCCTTCACGGATTTTTTTGGCAGCGGCTTTGATTTCCTGACGATATTTCTGGCTCTTGGCCGGCTGAAGGCCTCTTTTTTTATGCAGATACTGTGAAACTGCGGCCGGAGTGACGCCGAGTTTTTTTGCGGCTTCGGACTGGGTCATGCCCGATTTCACAAGTTCTTTTGCAAGGTCGGCTCTTATCTGAGGCAGATAATACCAGACGGCTTTTTCACAGGGAAAGATCACGATCGATGAAACTTGAAAATGTTCTGAAAATAGGTGACAAGGAAACACTCCAGGCACTCGGCTGAAACGCAGCTGCGGCATTCGGTTCCTTCTGCCGATTTGCGTACTTTTTTCCTGAATGGATGAGGAACTGTTCCCCCCGCTCCTGCAAAGGGTGATTCCGATTCCCGAGCAGGCATGCGCAACCAGTCAATTCAAGAGATGACGTCCAGAATCAACAACTCCACAGCCTGGATCATCATCCTTCTGATTCTTGCCCAGCTGGTGCCGATGAACCGTATCAACCCCCCCGCACCTGAACGGTTGCCGGCACCCGATCAGGTGAAAAGCGTCCTGAAAAAGAACTGTTACGACTGTCATTCCAACGAGACCCGCTGGCATAGAAGCGCATTTATCGCGCCGCTCTCATGGTTTGTCGTCTATCAGATAGAAAGAGGAAGGAATGCCCTCAATGTATCGGTTCCTGAAAAAACATCGGGAAACTGCATGAAAGGCTCCCTCTCCCGAATCCGGGACTTCCTGCTTGAAAAGAGTCAGGCGCGTCACGCATGCATCCCCGGCTATCCCGATGGAACACTGAGTGCGTCCAACCGTCGGCTCCTGATCGACTGGATAGAAAGCAAAGGTAAAAACATCACGCCATAGTTAAAAATTCAGGGCATATCCTTCGGGATAGAAGCCTTGGATGATGGCGATCACCTTTTCAGGATTGTCTTCAAGATAAATGAAATCGAGATCACAGGCATTGATAAAGCCATGCTCCCCAAGCATACTGTTCCTGATCCATCGATAGATATCGCCCCAGAATCCGCTGCCCATCAGGATGACAGGGAATCTCTGGCTTTTCTGGGTTTGAATGAGGTTTACAGCTTCTGAAAACTCGTCAAGCGTTCCGAATCCGCCAGGCAGGACAACAAACGCCTGGGAGTATTTGAGGAACATGACCTTTCGGACAAAGAAATACTGGAAGGTAACCAGCTTGTCGTGATCGATAAAACGGTTGGGTTCCTGCTGGTTTGGCAACTTGATGTTGAATCCGACCGAGCCTCCCCCGGCAAGCTGCGCTCCCCTGTTGGCAGCCTCCATGACTCCCGGTCCACCACCTGTAATGACCGCAAAACCGGCTTCTGAGAGCAAACGGCCCATCTGTTCAGCAAGGCTGTATTCGCTGTCTCCTTCCCTGACCCTTGTCGAACCGAATACAGAGACAGCAGGACCGATATGGGACATCGTTTCAAAACCGTTGACGAACTCAGCCATGATCTTGAAGACTCTCCAGCCATCGACCATAAACTCGCTTTCGCGCAGGGCGGCAGCACTCGGAACAGGTACGCTTGCCTGCTCCTTGCCGCTGCTTTCAATCCCCCTTTTTTTCTCATCTTTCATGGCTGCTCAAAGATCAAGAAAGTTTTTTATGAGTTTCTTTCCCTCGTGGGTCATGATGGATTCAGGATGAAACTGGACCCCGTACAGACCGAGCTCCTCCGAATCCATGCCCATGATGACCCCATCCTCTGTCCAGGCCCTGATCTTCAGCATTGGAGGAAGGGTTTCGCGTTCGACGATCAGGGAATGGTACCTGGTTGCAAGAAAAGGGTTTTCGATTCCGCGGAATATCCCGTGATCATCGTGGTAGATGAGTGAGGTTTTGCCATGCATGATCTGTTCGGCTCTCTTCACTGTCCCGCCGAGCGCTTCACCGATGGCCTGATGGCCGAGACAAACCCCGAGAAGGGGTATTATTGCCTGAACTGCACGGATTAGCGGCACGGAAATACCTGCATCTTGAGGTGTTCCGGGGCCGGGAGAGATCACGATTTTCTTTGGAGAACGGTCAAGGACCTCTGCGACGGTGAGTGCGTCATTGCGGTGAACCTCAACAGCGGCACCGAGCTCGCCGATGTACTGGACAAGGTTATACGTAAAGGAATCGTAGTTATCGATAACGAGAATCATGCAGCGTGAAGGGTGGTTGTAATTACACAAATACTTTTCTGGCCGTCTCAAGCTGTGCCACAAGGCGGAACATCCGGTCATAGGCGATGCTCATGTCGATCTGACGTCTTTCCATTACTTTCCTTGCCGTATCTACGGCCTTTTCGATCTGATAAAGCTCAAAACCTGACAGACCGTTTCCCCATGAAAACGAAGGAACGTATTTTGGCGGCATGCCGCTGCCGAAAATATTTGCGGCGGTTCCGACGACCGTACCGGTGCTGAACATGGAGTTGATCGAACATTTTGCATGATCAGCCATCAGGAGCCCCATGAACTGAAGATCGGTCTGCAGCTGCTGACCGTCGATCACCAGCCTGACTTTGCTGTAGTTGTTCTTCAAATCGGACGTATTGGTGCCGGCGCCAAGGTTGCACCAGCTTGAAATGTAGGAATGACCGAGATAACCGTCATGCTGCTTGTTGGCATAAGGCTCGATGACCGAGTCCTCGATCTCTCCTCCCACCTTCGAAAACCTTCCGATGACCACATTGCTGTATATTTTGGCGCCGGCCTTCACACGAACTCCCGATGCAAGATAGACCTGCTGCATGAGCACTGCAAGGGGCTCGACCACAGCGTCCGCACCAACATGGATGAATCCGTCTGAGGCGTCGAGCACGGCTCCGGCCTTGACGACTGCCCCTTTGCCGATCACGATGTTCGATGGATTGACCAGAACGGCAGAGGAATGAATCACCCCTTCGTGCCTGCCGAGTTCAAGGCTGGCTGCGTCACGCCGCAGTTCGTAAGGATGCAGGGCAATCACATCCCAGATGTTTTCAAGAAGCCGGAATCCTGAGGTTTCCCTGGCAAGAACAGATCCGGCAAGCTTGTTTCCGTCGATCAGATCAGGAAACATGCCGGCATTGCGGACAATCGATTCCGGACTTGTTCGGCAGAAAAGAAGGCTGCCGTTCTGTATCATTGCCTGTCCTGGCTCTACAGCTTTTTCAAGGATGACATCGATGACCGCCCTGTCGCACAGGAGGCGCCCGTTGACCAGCAGCAGGTCATCCTCGACAATCGTATTGACCGTGATACCCGGATGCTGTTCAATGAACCATGGTGCGAGGTAATTTCGAAGATGATAGCTGAGCGCAACGTTTCCGGCGGCTGCATGCTCGAATTTTTGCTGCAGGGAAAAACAGCCGGTATAGAGACCGAAAACCGGCTTCAGGTTCACCAGCGGCTTGAACCGCAATGTTTTTTCGTCTTCAAAAATGATGACCTGCATGGCGTCAGCAGAAAATTATGACTCACAAAGCATATCGACCGCGCATGAGGCTACCGTGATGCTGAGCTTGCCCGTTACGCCCTCGATGACCTCACCATCCATATGCATGACGTCCTTCCCGGAGATCGTGACGTCTACAGCAGAAGCCTTGCAGTAAATAACCCTCCTGTCGTCGATCTGGGAGCCTTTGAGGTATTTGAAAACATAGCCCAAGAAAATCCATTTCGGTATCGCCTTGAGAATGCATACATCCAGCAGTCCATCGCAGGGGTCGGCATCGGGAGCGATCCGGAATTTGCCGCCTTCTATCCTTCCGTTCGCAATCGAAAAAGCGAAAACCGGTTCATCCAGTTCGACCATACCTCCCGGAACAGTAATTTTAATATGCATTTTTAGCGGCGTATAACCTAAAAGGACAGAGAACAGGGCATGTGCGTATGCAAGCTCCCCCCTGAGCCAGGAGGCAAGCTTCACGGTTCTTGCAATCCGCCCGGTAAAACCGATACCGAGGGAGTTGACGAAGTAGCGCTGCGTCCCGTTTCCGAAATCGATCCTGCCGAGATCGACTTTTCTGCTCTGTGCCCGGAAAAACCCCCTGAGGTCGAGTTTCCGTATCTTTCTGCCGTCGTACAGTGTTTTCAGGAAATCATTGGCGGAACCTATGGGCAGGACACCGATTCTGACCGGCAATCCTATGATGGCATTGACCACTTCGTTGACTGTCCCGTCCCCTCCACAGGCAATGAGTGTCGAAGATCCGCAGGAAGCCCTCCTTGCGATTTCACCGGCATGTCCGGGATAGCTTGTTGTTTCAAGCGAGGCATTGCTTGCGCCGGACAAGGAGCGGCTGAGCCATTCAGCCCTCGATGCCGCCCTGCCTTTGTCGGCGGCCGGATTGAAAATAAAGGTATAGTACTGATCAGTACACATGCGCGGAATTGCAAAAAGGGGAAAAACACGGCATCAGGATACGGGAACAAGAAAAAAGCAGTATTCGGTTCTCATGAACTCAAGGATGGATTCCGAAGCTTCCTGCAGCTCTCTCATCACCCGTTCGAACTCCTTTTCACTCCCGTAATAAGGGTCCTGAATCTCCCGTTCTGTTTCGTTCAATCCGGAAAAATCTCTCATCAGATGCACGCGCGCCCTTGCCAGCGGGCCAAGATGCTCCATCACATCGTGATAAGTACAGTTGTCCATGGTAAAGATCCAGTCGAACGCATCGAGATCAAGCTCACGGATGCATCTGGCCCGCATCGATGCGATATCGATGCCGTGCAGACAGGAAACGGCGACCGCCCGAGGGTCTGGAAGGCATCCCTGCTGATAGCCTACCGTACCGGCCGAGGCCACATCAAAACAGTGAGCCAGGCCGTTTCGGGCAACCAGGTCGCTGAAGATGCCTTCCGCCATGGGTGAACGGCAGATGTTTTCATAGCAGACAAAGAGTACCCTTATCATCTCACGCGCCTGAAATCGAGATCGTTCGCCGTTCATCCACTGAAGAATGAATGGTCGCAGTTAGTGTTTGTAACCGGTAAAATACGACACCTGCTCAGTATAAGTGCAGGGGTCCTGACACGGTTTTTCAAAAAATTTGTCAAAATACTTCATATATTTCGTCATGCCGTCAAACCACTCCGACACGATCAAACCCGGAATGCCATGAAAATCTGCCCTGTCAGCAATCTTCCGGTTACGGAAAAAAAACACTGGAACATTGCGCATCCTAATAACGACTATTCAACGAAGTTCTCCCTGATCGGAACCGATATTATCCTGACCGAACATATCACCCCTCATGACATAACTCTCGATTACATCAGTTCGGAGGTTTTCATGGGTCTTCTCAAGGAGCTGGACTTCACCCGCAAGCCGCTCTACATGATTGTCGATCTTACCCATGTCACCGGCGTCGAGTTCAATTACAAGAAGGACTTCACCAACTTCATCTATAACTGGGGACCCAATTTCAAGCAGCTGGTCATGTTCAGCATCCGTCAGGAGATACGAACTCTGGTGGAGTCGTTCATATCACTTGCACCCCAGAGCATGGCCTGCAGTCTTGTCGATACCTACGAGGACGCCGTGCGTGCCGTCATGAACTACAAAGCCGGCCGGCAGAACGAGTCAGGACAGACCGAGGTTGATGAAAAAAGTGCATGGAACCTCTTCCTGAAAAACGAGTTTCTCTCAGCAATCGCAAGAATGACCTGGCTGAACATGCTTGACCAGCATATCTACACCCCCCCTGCCGACGACAGCATGTACCCTTTTTTCAAAGCGATCAAACACCTGCAGGGCGATCTGAAAGCACGGGAGATGGATCATGACAGGCAAATGCAGCAACTCACGCGGGATTTCGAGAACCGTATCACCCAGAAAATCATCAAGCTCAACGCACAGATCGAGCTGAACAAGAAAACCTCACAGCAGTTTGAACAGGAAAAATCTTCCCTCCTGTCGAGAATTGCAGCCCAGGAAACTGAACTGACCAGAATATCCACTGCGATCTCTGAAAAAACTGAAGTACTGCACTTCCTCTGCAGCAAAATCCAGGAGGTTCCTATCGAGGCTCCGCTGAAAAGGCAAATGACAGAGCTGTGCCGGAACCTGATTGAAACAGAAAAAAAGGAAAAACGGCTGAAAACCGAGCTGACAACCGCTGACTCCGCATTCCTGTCAAAACTCCAGAAAAAGCACCCGAATCTCAACCAGCGCGAGCTGAGAATCAGTCTCCTGGTCAAGCTTGACTATGACACACAGGAAATTTCAAGGGCAATCGGACTCTCAACCAGAGGAATAGAAAGCGTGCGTTACCGCATGCACAAAAAGCTCGGCCTCGACAAACACAAGTCCATCAAGACCTACCTGACCGATCTGGCCAGCGAATTACTCGTACAGTGAAGCCGGCCCGGTCCGCCTGTTGATCCGGACATGCTTGTGCCTCACGCTCCGCGCTCCTCCGCCTTCACAGCGACAGGAGAGGAATCTCGTCACCCTTCCGGCATCTCAGTGCAACCGACACCCTTCGGCATTGATGACTTCAGGGACTCTCTGTCCGGAACTTCGGGAGCGCAAGCTTCCCCTGAAAAGAACCTGCGCGAAAAAACGGACAATAAAAAAACAGGCGATGCCGAATGACACCGCCTGCATCATGCGGGTGTCCCTCACACACCCGCAGTACTTCACTGGCGTGAAGTTCTTGATTTCTCCTGAAAATATTACAAAAAACAACATGATTTTTTAGTTTTTATTTCAAATAATTTTCATATTACACCCGAAAACACTTCACATGTAGTGTAGTACTTGCGAAACAACGTCAGATCCGTACCCATGAAAACGCCTCAGGGTTTCAACCTTAGCGTACTCGAAAAACCGCACTGGTCCAATGCGCACACTGAAGCAGACTATATCAAACACCTGAAGATCATCAGCAAGGATATTCTGCTTGCCTGCATCGAGGCGAAACACCCCGTCACGCTCGATTTCATGGACAACGACCTGTTCAGGACCGTTCTTCTGGAAGAAGGCCTTGCCGACAAGCCGATTCATCTGATCTGGGATCTGTCGAATGTCAAGGATGTATCCTACACCTACAAACATTGCATCACGGATCTTCTGTACCGGTGGGGGCCGAAATTCTCTCTCATCGTTTTCTGCAATATCGCACCCTCCTGCCATGTCATCATCGAAACATTTGCTGCGGTCGCACCGAACGACATTACGGTCATCCTGACAGACAGTTTCGAAAACGCGATACGGCAAACCCTGGATTTCAGGGCAGGCATTCCCGTCACGCCGGCAACGGAAAACACCGAAAACAGCCAGTACGCCCTGATGAAAAAGGAATTTCTTGCGGCCATCGCACGACTTTCCTGGTTCAACATGCTTGACCAGCAGATCTTTCTTCCCCCGCCGGAGAACAGCTTCCATCCGTTCTTCAAGGCCGTCACGCATATGCAACAGGATCTCAAGGCACGGGAATACGAACATCAAAAAGAACTGGACAAGATCAGGAACAACCATGAGCATCAGCTGACGCAGAAAATCATCATGCTGAATGCACAGATGGAGCTCAACAGGAAAGAAGCCCAGCAGTTCGAACAGGAAAAATCCGCGCTCAAATCGAGAATAGCTGCCCAGGATATGGAGTTGACAAGAATCTCCACGGCAGTCGCCGAAAAAACCTCTGCCCTGCGCACGCTGTGCGACCAGATCATAGGAGTCGAGATGGACCATGCAGTCAAGCAGAAAATGCTCGACCAGTGCCAGAACATGATTGAAACCGAACTGACGGAGAAACGCCTCAACACCGAACTCACCAGGGCAGACTCGGAATTCCTCTCGAAGCTGCAGAAAAAGCATCCGAACCTCAACCAGCGGGAACTCAGGGTCAGCCTGCTGGTCAAGCTGAACTACGATACCAAGGAAATAGCCCGGTCGATCGGCATCTCGACACGAGGCATGGAAAGCATCCGCTACCGCATGCACAAGAAACTCGGCCTCGACAAGCACAAATCCATCAAGACCTATCTTTCCGATCTGGCCGTCACCCTGTGACCCGGCAGACTGATGAGCTGCTACCCGAGATAGAGGCTCTTCACATTGACGAACTCGCGGATGCCGTAACGGGAGAGTTCCCGTCCGTACCCGGACTGCTTCACTCCACCGAAAGGAAGGCGCGGATCAGACTTGACCATGGCATTGATAAAGCAGTTCCCCGTTTCAAGCCTGCGTGCTATGGCAAGCGCCCTTTCTTCACTGGAGGAAAAAACCGCAGAACCGAGGCCGTAATCACTGTCGTTGGCAATGCGGACAGCCTCATCGTCGTCCCCGACCACGATGATCGAGGCTACCGGACCGAAAATCTCCTCCTCGTAAGCAGGCATGCCTTTGCGGACCTCTTCCAGAACCGTCGGCGGATAGTATGTGCCGGGTCCTTCAGGAATAACCCCGCCGCACAGCAGCTTCGCTCCTGCTGCAACGCTGCGCATGACCTGCGAATGAACAAGCTCGCGAAGATCGGCACGAGCGATGGGCCCAACCTCGACTCCTTCCCTGAAAGGGTCTCCCATGACGGTCGCACGCATCCGCTCCACGATCATCCGGATAAACACTTCCCTGACGGGAGACTGGACGATGAAGCGTTTCGCTGAAATACAGCTCTGGCCGCTGTTGAGCAGCCTGCCTGCGACGCAGACGTCGACGGCCTGCCGGATGTCAGCATCGTCGAGCACGATATACGGGTCGCATCCCCCGAGTTCGAGAACGCTCCGCTTCAGCGCACGGCCCGCCCTCGCTGCTACTGCCCTGCCTGCACCCGTGCTACCGGTTATCGATACCGCCCTGACAGCCGGGTGTTCGATCATGAGGCCCGTCAGCCGGTCCACATCCCCGATATCGACATGAACAGCTCGATAGAGATTCCCGGGAAATCCAGCATCCCGAAAAAGCTGTTCGATGGCAATGGAACATCCGGTCACATTCGGAGCATGCTTGACGACAATGCCGTTGCCTGCCATCATTGCCGGAACGGCAAAGCGGATCACCTGCCAGAAAGGAAAATTCCAGGGCATCACGCCAAGAACAACGCCAAGCGGCTCGAACGTCACCAGAGCCCTTGCGCCATCGAGTGAACACGCTTCCGGAAGCAGATACTCCTCGGCATGATCGGCAAAATAGTCGCATACCCAGGCGCACTTGCCGATCTCCCCTGCCGACTGGCCGAACGGTTTGCCCATCTCAAGTGAAATGAGACGGGCAAACTCCTTTTCACGATCCTGCAGGAGGGCTGCGGCATTTTTCATGAGAGCGCGACGATCAAAGGCGCTTACATGCCTCCACTTCAGAAAGTCGGATTCAGTCAGACGCAGAACTTCCCCGATTTCGGAGGGCTGCATGACGGCATATTCGGCAAGTTTTTCGCCGTTTGCCGGATTGATGGTAACGATCATATACGGTATCTGCTTGCAGGTGATGAAATGAAACAGCAGGCCGGAGCGGAGCTGTCGTGATAATTACGATTCCGGCTCGAGCGAACCGAACAGGACAAGATAGCTCATATATCGTTCGTAGTCTATGACTCCCGTTTCCGCCGCCCTGACAACCGCACATCCCGGCTCCACGGTATGCGTGCAGGATGAGAAGTTGCATTCCGGCATGATACGGAGGAACTCCCTGAAATAAAACCGCAGGTTTTCCCTCGTGATGCCGGAAAGGTTGAACTCGCGTAACCCCGGCGTATCGATCACATAACCGCCTGCAGGAAGAGACAGCATGATCGCACTGCTTGTCGTATGAACCCCTTTACGGGTCTTCGTGCTCGTTTCGGCGGTTTTGAGTGTTCCGTTTCCCGTCAGTCTGTTGATCAGGGTCGATTTTCCGACTCCGGAATGTCCGCTGAACGCCGAAACCTTTTCCTTCAGTTCAGTCCTGAACTCTTCAATCCCCTCGTCCGTGAAGGAGCTGACATAGCAGATCCGGTACCCGAGGCGGTGATAGGGCAGCAGCAGCTCGCGAACAGGGTCTTCCTCGGCAAGATCCATCTTGTTGATGACGACGAGCACCGGCAGATGTTCCGATTCGGCAAATGCAAGATACCGGTCGATAAGCCTTCGGTTGAGCGGGGGATCATCGGCTGATGAAACGACAACCAGCTGGTCGATGTTGCTTGCGATCACCTGGTCCCTCTCCTTGCTCCTGTTGCGCCTGACGTCCCTCTTGCGAAGCAGCGCGCTGCTCCTCCGGAAAACCCGGGTTATGACTCCCTCGGGCATGTCCGTTTCGGAAGGTTTCGGTCTGAACTCGACCCGGTCCCCGACAGCCACGAGAGTGGCCCCCTCGTTGTCCGACCGTGTGGCCGGAATGGTTCTGCACCTCGACAGCGAAGCGTCTGAGGATTCAACGATATACGATGCTCCGGCAGACTGGACAACGATGCCCCTGCACACCTCTTCCCTCTTGTTCCTGTGCATTCCTTTCAAAGCCTCTCAACGTTGGTTACCCGATATCGGCCAGAAAACCCCGATCCCCGTACAATCGCTCCAGATGCTTCCTGATCCCGGCATGAACCGGGTGTTCGAGACTGCCGTCCTGTTCGACAAGATCGACAGCCGCCTTCCGGGCCGAGAGCATGATGTCGTGGTCAGTAAGCAGGTCGGCGATTCTCAATCCCGTCGCCATCCCGGACTGCTCCTTTCCGAGAAGGTTTCCTGCACCCCTCAGCTTCAGATCTGTCTCCGATAGCCTGAAACCGTCAGTTGTTGATGCAAGCGCACGCAACCGTTCATTCGCTTCCGGCGTAAGCCTTGAATATACAAGAAAACAGATTGAACGGTGATTCCCCCGACCTACCCTTCCCCTGAGCTGATGAAGCTGGGAAATACCGAATCGCTCGGCATGCTCGATAACCATGACCGTCGCATTCGGCACATCGACGCCAACTTCGATGACCGTCGTGCCGACCAGCACGTCGATCTCTCCGCTCCTGAACCGCTTCATCACCGACTCTTTCTCGGCAGGGGAAAGATGACCGTGGATCAGCCCGAGGCTCAGATCGGGAAATACCTCCGACCGCAACGCTGCGAAACTCCCGGTCGCTGCCTTCAGGTCCATCTTCTCCGATTCCTCGATAAGGGGATAGACAATGTAGACCTGCCTTCCCCTGCTCACCTCTTGCCTGACATGGCGGTAGACTCCGGAAAGTGCCTTTTCATTGCACAGGCGGGTCACGACGGGAGTTCTCCCTTCGGGAAGCTCGTCGATAACCGTCACGTCAAGATCCCCGTAAATGCCCATGGTCAGGGTTCTCGGAATCGGAGTGGCCGTCATGAGCAGTACATGCGGGCTCAAGGCCTTGTCCCGGAGGGCTTTCCTCTGAAAAACACCGAACCGGTGCTGTTCATCGACAATGACAAGTCCGAGCCTCCTGAAGCTCACATTCTCCTCGATGATCGCATGGGTACCGACCAGCACGTCGACCTCCCCTCCTGCAAGCCCATCAAGAATATCCTGACGCGACTTGCGTTCCTGCTTTCCCGTCAGCACCTCGACACGCAGGCCGAGCGGCTGCATCAGGGTCCGCATGCCGAGATAGTGCTGAAAGGCAAGAATCTCGGTCGGAGCCATGAATGCCGCCTGCAGGCCGTTGTCCGCCGCAAGGGTCATGGCAAAACTGGCAACCAGCGTCTTGCCTGAACCGACATCGCCCTGAAGCAGCCTGTGCATCGGACGACCGCTTCTGAGATCCCTGTAGATTTCCCGGACGGCGTTCTTCTGTGCCGTAGTCATGGTGAACGGAAGCTTCTCGTGCAGGCTCGCCGTCCTCACTCCCGAATGATCGAAACGCACCGCCGCAAGTTCTTCCTGATAACGGTGCCGCCGCATCGCGAAACCAAGCTGCGTTAAAAAAAGCTCATTCCATTTCAGACGGTACCTTGCCCGATCGAGATTCTCCGCCGATGTCGGACCATGGATTTCCCTGTAAGCATGCGGGAGCGGCATCAGTCCGTATTCCGCAACCATCCCGGCGCAGAGATGTTCACTGCTGTCGGGGGGAAAATCCTCAAGAGCATGCGCAATGATGATCCGGAGCGCCCTGGAATGAAGCCCGGCAGACTTCATTGCTTCAGTAGCGGGGTAGAGGGGAATGATCCTTCCGGTCATGAAAAGCTCGTCGTCGCCCGGTCCGTCCATACCCGGCGAATCCGAACGGTTTTCCAGACGATCGTATTCCGGATGCTGCATCCCGGGTCTGCTCCCGAAAAATGCGACCTTCCCGTGAACAGCGACCGTGTCGCCCTTTCGGATGTTTTTCGAAAAGTAACGGACGCCCTGAAACCATGTAAGTTCAAGCAGCCCCGAACCGTCGCTCAGCAATACCCTGAAGCGGGCTCTCCCGCGGGCTCCCCGCTGAAACGCCGCTTCGACAATGTTTCCTGCTACCGTCGCGGCCTCACCCTCACACAGATCCGCGATCTTCCTTATCTGCCGACGATCGAGGTAACGCCTCGGGAAGTAATTGTAGAGATCCTCGACAGAACGGATCCCCGCAGCCTCGAGTACTGCCGCCCGCTTCGGCCCGACGCCCCTGATGCCGGAAACTGGTTGAAAACTGCCCATCCGTTGTCAGCCGGTGTTTATCCTTGTAACACGTACGAAGTTCTTGTATATTTCAAGCTGAATTGTTTTATTCCAGGTCAATTCTTTATTTGTCAATCTGACAACGTAATTTCAAAAGGTCATGAAATCAGAGATTCATCCGAAGTATACGAAAGTTACCGTCAACTGCGCCAACTGCGGCAACGCCTTCGAAACACGCTCAACCAGGAACACGATCAAGGTTGACATCTGCAGCAACTGTCACCCCTACTACACCGGCAAGCAGGTGCTCGTCGACACCGCCGGCCGTGTGGAACGTTTCAACAAGCGCTTTGCCAAGACAGGCGCCCAGAAGACGACTGCCGGCTGAACGAAAGCGAGCCCCGTTCCGTCACTGTGAACCCAACCATCCGAAAACGTTATGAATGTCAGGGACGTTATCCAGAAATTCGAGCCGAAAATGAAAAAAACCATCGAGGCGTTCCAGCATGAAATCGCCTCGATCAGAACCGGCAAGGCGACCACGACGCTTCTTGACCGCGTGAAAGTGGACGCCTACGGCCAGCAGATGCCGCTCAAGCAGGTCGGCAACGTCGGCGTGCTCGACGTCCATACGCTGTCTGTCCAGGTATGGGATAAATCCATGGTGTCACATGTTGAAAAGGCGATCCGCGACGCCAATCTCGGCCTCAATCCCGCAGCGGACGGCCAGAGCATCAGGGTTAGCATCCCGCCGCTGACCGAAGAACGCCGCAAAGAGTATGTCAAGCTCACCAAGAAATTCGGTGAGGATTCGAAAGTCTCGCTGAGAAACCTGCGGCGTGACCTGATCCATGACATCGAAAAACTGGAAAAAGACAAGCAGATCGGCGAAGACGAAAAGAATCGCGGAAAGAAAGAGGCAGACGACCTGCTCCACAGGTTCGAGAAGCAGATCAACGATCTGATCGTCCAGAAAGAAAAGGAGATCATGGAAGTGTAACTGGCTGCAGGGCGGAGGGCAGCATGAAAAAGCCGGGTTGAACCCGGCTTTTTCATGCTGCATCAGTTTTCGAAATACTCCTTCATCCTGCGGTACACATCCTTTTTTTCAAGCAGGCCGGCAATCATACCCAGCACGGTAGCTGCACCGGAAGAGAAAAAGATCTGCCTCGACGAGATGTTGTTCGTATAGTAGATGGCCGGAATGCCAAGTTCCTTGGCAAAGCTGTCGAGCGCCGTCGTTCCGATGACCAGATCCGGCTTGTGGCGCAGCACGGCTTCCTCGTCCTCTTCGAGGTATTTCCGGTAACGTATCTCCGTGCCCAGCATCGACAGGAGCTGGTGATCCTCTTCGCAGAGCGATGTTCTGGCTACCGAGGTCGAAGCGTAGGGAACATCGAGACCCGCTTCGAGAAGCAGACGGACCAGGGGCAGTTCATTGCCTTCATAGCCAGCCACGATGACCTTTCCTTTCAGGTTTCCGAAGCGTGCAAAAACCTCCCGTGCCTTCAGCCTTTCCTCCTCGGCAACCTGCCTGACCGTCTCAGGATCAAGATCAAGAGCCTCTGCGATCCTCTCGATCCATTGCGCCGCAGCATTGGCACCTATCGGATTTCCTCTGACGATGCTCATGCCTTTCGACTCGAGAAGCGACGCTGTACGTTCGTAGAAGGGATGGAGGACGGCACAGGCCTGCGCCTTACCGGCTGCCCTGTAATCATCAAGATCGGCTCCCGGAATGGTCACGACAGACCGAACGCCGATTTTCTGAAGAATGCTCCCGATCATCATGGCATCGACGGGAAAGATCTCACCAAGGACAAGCAGCGATTTGTCGGTCCCCGGTCCTTCAAAATCGCCGAAACGCCGGATCAGGGAGGCAACGGCCACATCCTTGGCCTCAGGATGGGTCCTGATCTCGAAGGCGGGAAGCCGCACCAGCAGGACTTCGGCATTGCCTATTCGGGAAGGCAGCAGCTCTTCAGCAATGCCGGCGGTTTCAGCCACACAGGTGCTTACGACCGGTATGAAACGGACCGACGGATCGGCAGCGATGTGCTCTACTGTGGCTCGGACATCGTCTATCATCGTTCCGCCGGCAATCTGGATATTCATGAGCTCCGGAGAAATGATTGATTTCCGGGCGGCATAGAAATGCGAAACGAAGGTGAGACCGTACAGACAACCCTGATCAGCGACCATGCAGACCTGGGCGCCATCGATACGCATCAGCACGCGAAGCCCGCCGAAAGCGGGACACATTGACTGGGGATGCAGGCGGATGCAGGTGTTATTCTCCATACAAAACAACGGTTTTCGGTACTTGCTGAATATAGGCATCGGGAGAAAGGCCGGAAGGCATGGCTTTCATACTGTCACGAGCCGACCTGTGCGATGCGAAATTTCCGGTCACGATCCTGTAATAGGTTTTCCCTCGAGAAGATACTGGCCAGAGGTACATGCTGCCGCCTTTTGCAGCAAGCTTCCGGCGCTCCCCTTCCGCCGCAGGACGGGTGCTGAAAGTCCCGGCAACGACCGTAAACCGGTTTTTCTGAAGAACCAGCGAATCGACGGCAGACGAGGGTGGGGGGGACGGCAACACGGACACGTTCCCCTCGCTTCGCAGGGAATCCGGACGTAAGGCACGGGACGCAGAAACATCGCTCAGGGAAGAACCGGTTCTTTCAGGAAACGGCACCCTGAAGCTCATCCTTTCGGCAAACCGGCCCGCAGGGGGCATCTGTCCTGACAGAAAAAAGCCAGCAAAAGCGATTGCCCCGGCAACGGCTGCAAGCCCGGCGATCCGCCATACAACCAGGTCTTTTGCACCAGAAGTCCGTTGACTGCCCGAGAGAAGCCGGGCAGGCTGGTCGGAAGGCACGAAAATGGTTTTCAGATCGTCATAGGCGCTGTTCAGCAGTTCGTCAAGCGATGCATCGACATGAAAACCATACTCCCCGTCAACAGTCGAAAAAACGCCAAGCCCTCTCAGTTCAAGCTCATGCTTCTGCTGCCTCAGCAGGCTGAAATACTCTGCCAGCGCACGCGAAAAAGATTCGGTCCTTCTGACCTCCATTCCCATGCGTTCAGCCGCAATCCGACCGGCATCGCCGGAGCCCGACACCCGGGAATCATAGACGAGACGGTTTCGAGGCGGCAGAAACAGATATCCCTTTTCGGATTTTTCCTTGAGGGCAGGATCATGCACGATGCTGAACGTCCCCAGCCCGGAAAGCGACAACGTCCCTTTTTCCAGAAGCCCGGCTGCCGCACATGCGGAAAATTCATCGAACTGCATCTCTGCAGCAGGTTCGTCGATTCCGAGACTGTTCGACAGTATGGTGATGCCGAGCCTGTTCTTCATAGCGTCCTGAAAGGATAGTGCCGGTTCCCTCTGCAGCAGGGAACTCTTCCGAATATAACACTTCGCTTCCAAAACCTTTCCGCAATCACCGCTGTCTCTGCTGTCCGATTTCCGGTTTACGGAACGTAAATGCCGGACGAAAACCGTATTTTCCCTGAAGAAACCGTACACGACAAAAAACAACCTGAATTCTCCCCTTTGCAGCATGGCAGCAACGGTTCTCAGCGTCAGCGAACTTACCCGGAACATCAAGGCGGAACTTGAAAGCCTGTTTCCCTTCATCAGGGTGAAAGGAGAAATCTCTAACTGCAAGCAGCACACTTCGGGCCATGTCTATCTGACACTCAAGGATGAAGAGGCGCAGATACCGGTCATCATCTGGAAAAATGTGCGCATCCGTTTCCCGATGGAGCTCAGGGACGGCCTTGAAGTCATTGCGGACGGGAGGCTCGAGGTCTACCCTCCGGCGGGTCGTTACCAGCTTATCTGCACCGCCCTCTCTGAAACGGGAGAGGGTGTGCTGCAGCAGGCCTTCGCAAAGCTTCTTGCAAAACTGGCCAAGGAGGGCTATTTCAATCCCGAACGAAAAAAGCCGATTCCCCGCATTCCCCGAAGGATCGGGCTGATAACGTCGGCAACAGGTGCGGTCATCGAGGATATGGGCAACGTCCTTTCCCGAAGGTTCCCGGCAGCGGACCTGCTGCTTTTTCCTGTTCAGGTCCAGGGGGAAAAAGCCGTTGAATCGGTCATCAGCGCCCTCGACTACTTCAACAACCCATCGGACCCTGCGCATCGTCCGGACGTTCTCATCCTCGCCAGAGGGGGCGGATCATCGGAAGATCTGCAGGCATTCAACGAAGAGGCTGTAGCCGATGCCATCTTCAGCTCGTCGATTCCGGTCATCAGCGCGATCGGCCATGAAACCGACCTCACCATCGCCGACATGGTTGCCGACCTCAGGGCCGGAACACCGTCAATTGCCGCTGAACTTGCCGTACCGGACAGGGATGAACTCATGCGCCATATTGACAGCATGCTCGGCCGCCAGTTCATCCTTATCGAAAACAAGACAGCAGGAGCTAAGATGGTCGTCGACTCACTGTCGGGCAGCTATGCGTTCAACCGTCCTGTCATCCGCCTTGGCCAGTTGCAGGACCGCCTTCTTGCCTGCGAGAAAACCCTGACCTCCGTCATGTCCGGATCATACCGCCAGCGCGAACAGCTGTTCGATGCCGTTGTTCAGCGGCTCGGAATGCTCGATCTGAAAAAAGTGCTGAAACGGGGATTCGTGCTTGTCTCCTGCCGGGGACGCTATGTTGCCTCTTCTTCCGCGCTTTCACCGGGAAGCGCGGTGGAGCTTGAATTCCACGACGGGAAGCGTGCTGCCGTGGTCAACGGGCACAACGGTTCCTGAACAGAACACGGACAGCATCAAGCTCCTCTGCAGTGTTAACCCCCAGCGTATCTTCTGCGGTTTCAAGGCAGCGAATCCGGTAGCCGTTCTCGATCAGCCGCAGCTGTTCGAGAGATTCCGTCCTTTCAAGCGGCGAGGCATCCAGGGCTGCAAATTCCTGCAACACGGCTGCCCTCAAAGCGTAGAGACCTATATGACGGTAATACACCGTATCCGCTTGCTTCTCGCGGGGATAGGGAATGATGCTCCTTGAAAAGTACATGGCATCCCCTCTCCTGTTGAGCACCGCCTTGACAACGTTGGGGTCCTCGATGAGGAGGTGGTCACCATCCTGCAGCCGGAAGACCAGAGTGGTGCAATCGGGAGGGTCCTCGCCGAAGAACGGTCCGAGAGCGAGATCGATCGTGGTGGGATCGATCAGCGGCTCGTCCCCCTGGAGGTTCACGAACACGTCCCCTTCGATGCCTCGTGCCGCCTCAGCTATCCGTTCCGTGCCGCAACGCGCATGCGGGGACGTCATCACCACTTCAGCCTGCACGGCATGCAATGCCTCCGCAATGCGCTCGCTGTCGGTTGCAACCACCACTCTCGATGCAAGCCGCGACTTGCATGCCTGCTGGTAGGTTCTCACGATCAACGGGGAGCCTTCCAGATCGGCGAGCATTTTTTCTTTCAACCTGCTCGACTCAAGCCGCGCCGGAATGAGGATGACAGCTTTCATGCTTTGGAAGGGGTATCAATGATCAGGGTAACCGGGCCGTCATTGACCAGCGAAACCTGCATGGACTCACCGAAACAGCCTGTCGGTACGGGACGCCCGAGCTCGGCCTGCAGTGCATCGACGAAACGTGCATAGACAGCACGAGCGGCCTCATGGGAAGCAGACCCCGAGAAACCCGGCCGCGTCCCCCTGCTCACATCGGCGTAGAGCGTGAATTGCGACACGACCATGATCTGACCGGCTATCCCGGTGACCGGGAGATTCATCTTTCCCGATGCGTCGTCGAAAATGCGAAGGTTCGCGAGTTTGCGACTCATCCACTCGATTTCCCGCGCATCGTCTGCAGGAGCAATGCCGAGAAGCACAAGCAGGCCGCGTCCGATTGCCGAATGGACTTCTCCACCAACCGAAACGCTCGCATGGAGCACCCTTTGAACAACCGCCCTCATGACAGAAGCCGGCTGGTTACAGGAGAGGATCAAGCAGTTCACGCACCTGCTCGGCGGAAAGACCCTCGACCTTCAGGGTCTTGTTCCTCGAAGCACCCCCCGAAGAGATGGAGACCCTGGAAGGAGCGATTCCGAGGACTCCTGCGACGAATCGGCAGCACTCCCTGTTGGCGGCGTCATCCACCGGAGCGGCCTTCAGGCGAATTCTCAGGGTCTGTCCGTGCATGCCTGATATGCCGGTTTTCGAGGATCTCGGCTGTACCCTGACCGGCAGGAAAACAGCATCTCCCTTTTGCGTCAAGCCCGTCATGCCATCCTATCCGATCACCTTGGGCACCTTGAAAAACCTGTCCTGGCTGTCAGGAGCATTCTTCAGGGCATCGACGTTCTGAAGCGACGACGTCACGATGTCCTCCCTGAACACGTTGGAATCGTCATGAATGCTGCTCAGGGGTTCAACGCCTTCGGTATCCACCTCGTTGAGCTTTTCAACATAATGCAGGATCATGTTGAGCTCTCTGGTCATCTTCTCCATTTCCGGCTCGGTAAAACGCAGCCTCGAAAGCTCCGCTATGTAAGAAACATCCTGTTTTGTAACCGACATATTACGAATCTGGTTTGTTGGCTTGGTTCAATGATTTCACTTCAGTCATTCGGTACGGGGTTCCGCTGGTTCGTTCATAGCCTGCAGATGCCGAATTTCTGCTCGTCGATGAATTTCTTCGGCCGCTGATCGATGGTAATATACTCCCGCAAGGCTTCTCCGAGATAGATCTGGCGAGGGCGGGCGATTTTCTGTTCATCGTCCTTGACATGCTCGATCCACTGGGCGAGCCAGCCCGGAGTCCTGCCGATGGCAAACAGCACGGGAAACATGTCTGTCGGGAATCCCATCGCCTGGTAGATCAGGCCTGAATAGAAATCCACATTCGGATACAGTTTCCGGCTTACAAAATAATCATCCTCGAGCGCAATTCTCTCAAGTTCGATGGCAATATCGAGCAGCATGTTTTTTCCGGTCTCCTCGAACACCTGGAATGCAATTTCCTTGATGATCTTCGCCCTCGGATCATAGTTCTTGTATACGCGGTGGCCGAATCCCATCAGGCGGCCTTCGCCGTTCTTGACCGACCGGATGAACTCGGGTACCTTGTCGATCGAGCCGATAGCCTGGAGCATCCTGATGACCGCCTCGTTGGCGCCCCCGTGAAGCGGACCGTAAAGGGCCGCGCATCCCGCCGCGATTGCGGAATACGGATCGACTCTCGAACTGCCGACGGAGCGGACGGCGTTGGTCGAGCAGTTTTGCTCATGATCGGCATGCAGGATGAACAGCACATCCAGAGCCCTTTCAAGAACGGGGTTCGGCTGGTAATGGCGTTCCGTCATCCTGAACATCATCGAGAGAAAGTTGCCGGTATAGCTGAGGTCGTTGTCCGGAAGCACATAGGGAAAACCGAGACTGTGACGGAAGCTCATGGCCGCCATCGTGGGAATCTTGCCGATCAGCCTTCGCACCTGCAGCTTTCTCGATTCCTCGTTGGAGATGCCCTTGGCATCGGGATAGAAGGTCGAAAGGGCTCCGACCGTCCCGACCAGAATCCCCATAGGATGGGCATCGTAGCGGAATCCGTCCATGAACTTCGTGATATTTGCGTGGGTCATGGTATGATGCCGGATATTGTAGGTCCAGACTGCAAGCCGCTCCTTGTCGGGAAGCTCGCCCTTGATCAGCAGGTAGGACGTTTCGAGGAAGGTGCTTTTTTCCGCCAGCTGTTCGATTGGATATCCCCGGTACCGCAGAATCCCCTGATCACCGTCGATGAACGTGATGGAGCTTTTGCAGGATGCGGTATTCAGATACCCCGGATCATACCCGAGAAGACCGAAATCGTCTGCAGAGATTTTGATCTGGCGGAGATCCATACTGCGGATCGTGCCGTCGGTTATTGCGATTTCATAGGTTTTTCCGGTACGATTGTCGGTAATCGTCAGTGTGTTTCGTTGATTGGAACCGGTCATTGCAGGTCAATCTTAATGGTTGCGAAAGAAAATCCCCGACCTTGGAAAAGAGTGTGAACGCAGGTATCGCGTGAAGTTACGAAACTCCTCCGAATATATCACCTGCCGAAACCCGTTCTCTCCCGCCGGCGGACGGCATCGCCCACTCAAACGCTCTTCGGTCGGGGATTCCGGCAAGCCGGTGAAGCTCTGGAGAGCGTGATCCAGCATTGAAGACGGAGCAAGAAAAACCGAAAAAACTTTTGGAAAGAAAGAGGGGAATATCTACTTTTACATTCCATTTGCGATGGAGCTGTAGCTCAGTTCGGTTAGAGCGCCTGCCTGTCACGCAGGAGGCCGCGGGTTCGAGTCCCGTCAGCTCCGCACTACTCTGATTGACGATAATAAAAGCCCTTGAAATCAAGGGCTTTTTTTCATGCCTGACAGTAACGGTCCTCTTCCCGGTTACGCGGTCACCTGGTATCCCTGATCCTCGATCACGGCCTTCAATGCCGCAACGCTGACTTTCGAGGCATCGAATTCAATCTCGACAACACCGGTTTCGTGTGATGCTTTCACTTTTTCCACCCCCTCCATCTCTTCGAGCGATTCCTGGACAAGCATGTCACAGCCCGAACAACGTAATCCGCTTACATGAATCTCAGCTTTCATATAGTTTGCTTTTAATGCTTAAAAAGGTTTTCACTGACGTCTTCGTAAGGAAGCAGGAAAAATCTATTTATCCAAGCGCCGACGGAAACGGCCGTTCCCCTGCAGCTCTTTCCGGAAGGCGCGGACGGTCTCCGGTGGCATAACAGTAACGGCAGCCGTGCATGCAGGTGTTGTAGCTTCCGATATCGATGCTGCGGATACACCGGCAAAGCGGAGGTTGACCGGGGTCCTTGCGGGAAGGCAGTTCGATGCCTGTTTCCTCACGGATCAGACGGTCGTCGATACATTTTCCCCCAAGAGCACTTCCCTGCAAGCCGGGCACCGCGCAGCACTGCAGACGCATGCCGCATGCGTCTGCAACGGATTCGAACCCTTGCAGCAGCAGCGACTGCTCATGCTCCTCAGCCAGCCGGTAACCCGTTCCCTTCATCCGCACCCTTGTCTTGCGGTATGGCTTCAGGAAACTGACGACCACCCTCTCCGTTCCTCCTTGCAGAAGACCTGCGATGTTCCGGAAATTGCGATAATGATAGGAAAGATCCATCTCCTCCGTCAGTACGACCGGATCGTAACGCCAGACTACCCGCCGCAGACCGATTCGCCCTGTCAGCCAGAGGAACTCCTCGACTTGCTCCCGGAGCGGCGGAACCTGCCGTTCAAGACCAGGGCCATAGCCGGTCAGCGTATACAGGAAAAAGTAGTTCATACCCTCGTCATCGAGCATTGCAAGCCTCTTTCTGAAGGGCCGGGAATTCCTTGTCCAGAAAACGATGGCGACGACCGACTCCGGTCTGAGTGAAACGATTCTCGACTGTGATCTGTTGAAAGGGTTTGTCACCCTGCAGCAACCCTCCCTGAAGCAGGAGAAAAACCATTCCGCATGAAAAGCCGGTATATCCGTCCTTCTGCTGGCTGAAACAACGTACGAATACGATCCGGCCCGGGAGGGTGTGAGCGATTCCATGAAAAGGAAGGGCTGTCGGTTAGCAGAAAAAAAATTCAGTCGTTATATTTAGTGCCTATGATCTGCATGCTTAAACATGAAATAGCCATCAGGAAGTTCTCTCTGGCGCTTGCTGCACTTCTTTGCATGGTGGGGCTTGCAGCGTGCGGCAACAGGGCATCGCAACTCAGGGAGCTCCAGCAGCAGGTCTGGCAGAATCCGGAAGATCCCGCAGCCTACCTCAACCTCGGCAAGGGATACGCCCGCCAGCAGCAGTACACGAAAGCCATCGAGGCTTACCGGAAAGCCCTGGCCCTCGAACCCGATCTCGACGAAGCACACGCGGCGCTCGGAGCTGCCTATTTCAACCAGAAGAACTATTCGGCTGCTCTGACCTATCTGAAGAAAAGGGTCGATCTTTCACCTGACGATTCGCTGCGGCATTTCGACCTCGGCAACGTCTATCTGCATCTCGGGCGTTACGACAGCGCCATAGCGTCATACCGTCAGGCTATCGAGAACAGCTATTCTTTCGACGAAGCCTACTATAACATGGCGGTCTGTTACATCAGGGAGGGAAATACGGCGGAGGCGGAGAGAATCCATGCATGGCTGCAGAAGAAAAACAACTATCTTGCCGTTTCTCTCGAACGGCACATGCATGAAGCACGACAAGGCAGCCGCAAATGAACACCGTTTTCGCAAAGTCCATCGCCGGTTGAACAGGAACAAAACAGTGCATGATCTCAATCCGCTTTCCTTCTGTATGAAAGAACATCGCCCGACAACCTCTCACGTGGGTTCCGGAAGTCATGACTGAACAGAGCAACACCTTGCAGTCTATCGATGACATCCTGCCGATAGAGAAGGCGCTCCCTGCACTGATGGATGCCGTCCGCTCCTCGGCAATGCAGACGGAAGAGATATCCGGCCGCAACCAGCCCGAACTCAGGAGCTTCAGCGTCCCCATCGATATCAGTGACCCGCTCGGATGGCTCTACCGGCAGGACCTCTTTCCGAAGCTGTACTGGATGAACCGCGAAAAGAGCTACTGGGTTGCCGGCATCGGCGCAGCCGACCGTATCGAGCTCGACACTACAGGCTCCAACGATCGGAGCTTTTCCACCCTCGATGCCGAGATGAACCTGAAAAATCCTCATGCACGGTATTTCGGAGGCTTCTGCTTCAACAACGAACAGCGACAGGACGAACCCTGGAGCTGCTTCAAATCCTATGTCTTCATCCTTTCGCTCATTCAGATTTCATTCTCCGGCGGAGAAACAACCCTTTCCTGCCACCTCTGGCTTCATCCAGAGGAAGACCACGGGAACGTGTACCGCCGTCTTCTTGACGCGCTCGATTCAGTCAGACCGTCCCTTGAAGCACCCGTACCGAAAATGCCGGAAGTGCTGAAAGTGTCGTACAATCCCGACTGGAACCGGTGGAAGGAGAACTGCAACAGGGTGCTGCAGTCGTTCGCCGAAGGGCGCATGGAAAAAGTCATGCTGGCCAGGCAGACGGTACTTGATTTCGCGGAACCGTTTTCTCCGCTGCTGTTCCTGATGAAATACCCCTATCCTGAAAATTCCACCTACCGGTTCTACTTCGAACCGCTTCCGAACCACGCATTCTTCAGTTTCACCCCCGAGAGGCTGTACCGCCGCGACGGGAACGTCATCCTGACCGAAGCCCTGGCAGGCACGGTGACCAAGGAAACCGTCAATGCGGACGACCAGGAGGCCTCGGAACTTCTTCTGAATTCCGAAAAGGACATCCGCGAGCACCGTTTCGTGAAGGACACCATCTATCAGGAGCTGCAGCCTGTCTGCAGCAACATCGACATGGAAGAAACTGTGCAGGTGCTGCAGCTGAACCGGCTTGCCCACCTGTACACCCGGTGTACTGCGACGCTCAGGCCGGAGCACTGCAACGACAGCACTGTGCTCAGGCAACTGCATCCGACCCCTGCCGTCGGCGGGGTGCCAAGAGGGAAGTCGATGGACAAGATCATGTCGATAGAACCGTTCAGCAGGGGCTGGTATGCCGCTCCTGTAGGCTGGCTGAGCCGTGACGCTTCGGAATTCGCTGTCGGCATCCGCTCCGCCCTGGTCAGCGGGAAGCATGTCTGTCTCTATTCGGGAGCCGGACTCGTGGAAGGATCGAACCCTTATTCTGAATGGGCGGAGGTGGACCAGAAGATCGGTGACATACTTGCCATAACGCAACAGCACCTATGAACCACCGGCAGGCCACCACGCTCTGGAGCACGGTCATCGTCGAGGAACTCGTCCGGCAGGGCGCAGGCTTTTTCTGCATCTCCCCTGGTTCCCGTTCGACACCGCTCACCGTTGCTGCAGCACGCAATCCGAAAGCCCGCCGGAAACTCTTTCCCGACGAGCGGTCAGCCGGTTTTTTCGCGCTCGGCCATGCGCGGGCGACAGGCAAGCCCGCGGTGCTCGTCTGCACGTCGGGCACCGCGGTGGCGAACTACTACCCTTCCGTGGTGGAAGCCTCGATGGACAACCAGCCGATGCTGATCCTTTCTGCCGACCGCCCCTTCGAACTGCTCGAATGCGGTTCCAACCAGACCATCCGGCAGGAGAACCTCTTCGGCAGCTACACCCGCTGGCACATGCAACTGCCCGCCCCGTCTGTCGAAATTCCCCTGAAGGCCCTGCTCTCCACGATCGGGTATGCCGTATCAAAAACGCTCGGATCGCCGGCAGGGCCGGTGCACCTGAACCTGCCATTCCGCGAGCCGCTCGAACCCGAAACACCCGACCTCGACGATCCGTGGTTTACGCCTTTGAGCTCCTGGCACCGGGAAGACAGTCCGTCTGGACGGGCAATCCTTCCCGAGCGTCACCCCGATCCGGATTCCGTTGCCATGCTGCAAGATCTGCTCTCGAAAGCGGAACGGCCGATGATCGTGGCGGGCAGCCTGCCCGGAACAGACACGGCCATCGAGGTCGCCGGACTCGCCCGCGACCTGCAGGTACCCCTGTACGCCGACCTTTCTTCAGGCCTGAGGCTACATGGAGAGACCCTCCCCTGGCAGCTCGCGCTGCCGTCGCCGGAATTCCGGAAAAGGTTCAGGCCCGACCTCGTGCTTCATTTCGGCGGAAACCTCATTTCCAGAAACCCTGCTGCAGCCGCCCGGGAATGGCAGCCGGAACACCATATCGTCATCAGGCAACGCCCTGACAGGTTCTCACCCGACCACAATGTCACCTGCAGCATCGAAGCATCCATAGCCCGGACTGCCACCCTGCTCAGGGGTAGCCGGAAAGGAAAGTGCGGTTTCGAAGCCGGGGCAGCCGACGTTTTTTTCAGGTTTGCTGCCGAAGCCGTCGACCAGGAAGCGCTTCCTGAAAAACCTGTGACCGAAATTTCGGCGTCCCGGCTCGTCTCGCGCCTCATCACCAGCGACAGGGCGCTGTTCCTTTCGAACAGCATGCCGGTGAGGGACATGGATTCCTTCGCTTTCTGCGGCTCAGACTGCGCAGTCGGCATGAACCGCGGCGCAAGCGGCATCGACGGCATCATCTCGACCGCTGCGGGTTTCGCCGATGGTCTCGGCAAACCGGTGACGCTCCTCATCGGCGACATCGCCTTCCTGCACGACCTGAATGCTCTCTCGCTGCCCGGCAGGCTTGGTGTCCCGCTGCAGATCGTCGTGCTGAACAACAACGGAGGAGGGATCTTTTCTTTCCTGCCTGTCTCGGAGTGCACCGACATCTTCGAAACCCATTTCGCCACTCCTCAGGACTACAGCATCCGCTCTGCCGCAGAAACCTTCGGAATCGATTATGCCTGTCCGCAGACGAACGCCGGGTTCATCGAAATTTACAGAACGGCATCATGCAGCAGCCGGAGCACCGTCATCGAAGTCAAGAGCAGCCGGCAGGAAAACCTGCTGCAGCACCGTACCCTGCAGGCAAGGATCAACGAGCTTGCCGCAACGCACCTCTGCGGGCTGTAGCCGAAACCCGGGTCCGGATGATCGGGCACCGTCACGGAACCGCAAGCCTGATGAGGATGAACACCAGCACCATGACGGAACCGCAGAGGTAGATCCGGCGGATGTCGTTGAGGCGGTCGGGAATCCGCTGGTCAAGCAGACGCCGTGCTGAAAGGATGACGATGGCGTCAAAGAAAACGACCGGTGGCAGGTAGGGCCATTCAAGCCAGCCGGCAAGGAACGGTACGGCGCTTGACGCAACCACCGCGCCGAACACGGTTGCGGCGATGCCCATCGAGCGTCCCGGCCCCAGAAGCACGGCAAGCGAGCGGGAACCGGTCCTGCGGTCTCCTTCGACGTCGAGCGCGTCAGCCGCAATCTCCTCCCCCAGATCGACTCCCATGGTCATGAGCGCAAGGAACCAGACCACTTCCTCGAACGGATTGCCGACGGCAATCCCGCCGAACACAAAGGTCATGCCGACTGAAAACCCGACCAGGAGGTTGCCGATCAAACCGGATTTCTTGAGCCGCCAGTTGTACAGAAACCCTGCAACCCACACGACGAGTACAACGACGAACGCATCCGCGCCGAGCGTGAAGCCGGAAAGGAAACCGGCAAGCGCAACGGTAACGGAGAGGAAGAGCGCTTCGCCTTTCGAAACCACTCCCGAAGGCAGCGGGCGCTCCGGTGCATTGATCCTGTCGGTCTCGATGTCGAAAAAGTCGTTGAGGATCAGGAGAGAAGCCGAAATGCAGAAGAAACAGAGAAAGCCGGATGCCGCGCGATGGAATGAAGGCAGTCCGCCCAGTGCAAGCAGCTCACCGAGAACCACACAGGCCCCCGCGGCAGCAGGCAGCTCGAAACGGAAAAGGCGAAACAGTCCGGCGAGTTTTGTTCCTGTCATGGTGACGGGCTCCCTTCAGGTCTCCTGCAGAACAGCATCCTGAAATCCGCCCATTCCCGGTCATCCATCTCCCATTCGCAGTAGACGGCGACACCCGCATAGTTCGCAGGCAGCTTCCGGTATGAATCAAGTCCGGCATGGATGCCGGAAAGTGCGTTCTTCAGGTTTTCCGTTTCCGGATCATGGTACCCCGCACCGGGATCGTCGAAGGCCGGCACGCCGAGCAAGACCTGCGTCCTGCCGGACCAGTCGAGCACCTTCACGCTCCAGGCGTGCATCAGATGGCGGTAGAACCTGCCCGACCTGATCGCCGTGTTGTACATCATCGGCACGAGCTGGTCGGACCGCCGTGCGACCTCTCCGTAATACAGCTCATCCCAGTGGACTTCGCGAAACGGCTGAAAGAGTGTGGGCGGAGGAAACGCCGCCACGGAAATGACCTTCCCGTCCGGAATGGCCCGGCGCAGCTCGTCGAGCAGCAGGAGAAAGGCTTCGCTGCCGTCGGGCATCGGTTCGATGTTGAGATGGATCCCTGCGAGGCGCGGGTGGGCCCGCAGCAACTCCACGACGGAGCTGACGAAGGTCGCCCGCCACTCGGTGGATTCAGGAAAACAGTGTTCTTCGAGGACACCGCCGATCCAGGGCAGCACCCGGAAGCCCGAAAACCGGTCGAGGAAACGTTCCGTCTGGACAGGATCGACAGGTGCGATCCTGCCGTCGGGAGAGCAGGGGCAGAGGTGCGGAAAAACGTCCTTCACGCCTTGTGCGGCAAGGAGGAGCGCCAGTTCACGGATCCTTCGGCCGTCTCGGAACCGCGACCTGTCCCTGCCGTTCCTGTCGAACCACGAATCGTCCCCCAGCCACCCGTGCTGGAGCCAGATGCCGTTAGTGCGGAGGTCGTGCCTCCCGTCGGTGACGGTCCTGAGCGGCGTCCACGCATGAAAGGCGAGAATCGCGATTGCCGGGATCACGCACAGCAGCAGGATGGTTCGCCGGGGTCTTCTCATGATGTCCTCCGGAAGGTGCATTGTCTCCTCGCATCTCCGGATAAATAGCAAGATGACGGCGATTTCCCTACAAGTGTTCAGCAAGAGAACGCAAAAAGGCATTCAGAAGCCGTCTCAAGCGGTCACCTGAATACCTTTTTGCGCTGAATGCATACACCGCAATCAGGCATCGAAAGTCTACAGACTCTTTCTCAGAATTTTCGAGCTGATATGCGTAACCACCAACAATGATCAGTGCCCAATTTGTAACGTGAGCCCACCAACGATGACGCCACCTACAGATTCCGTGATATGGCACATCGTCTTCTGTCCACCACGGTATTGGCTGACTACACCCAAAAGCTGAAGATTCGGTGTTTCCCCTGCCCTGAGCCTGATAGTGAGCCGGGCTTCCCGTGCATCAGTAACCAGCAGGAGTGGAAGCCCATTCACTACAACAGGTTTGAGCCCTTGCATACCATATGACTCTTCGAGCAATCCGGTTCTGCGGTGCCCAATCTGGATGCGAGAGTCGGTGCAGAAACGGACCCAGGTCGTTGATTCACACAACTCGGCATCACAACCGGAGAGGAAAGCGAACTGGCTGCCTGCAGGAATATAGACAATGTTGCCGAACAACTTTCCACGAGACCCTGATGCCTTATTCATTACTTTCAGCGACTCGTGGGCCACAGTTATCGATTGCACAGTTTCACAACCGTGAAATTGGCGGCCTGCCCCGAATGGAACAGGTAACTCTGCCAGAACGCCCTGTTCCTCAATACCTTTGACGAGTCCAGCCGGGTCGAGAAAAAGCATCACATTGTCGGAAGCACCCTCCAGCTTAAGTCGAAGCTCGCTAGCCAAGGCAGCCCGCATTTGGTTACCGACTCTGAACTTGGATGCAAAGATGTAAGCCTTCACATCACCGCTGTCGCTTATCGGAGGACAGCCCTGTCCCGGATCAATGATCGTGAGGTTGAGTTGTCCAAGCTTCTTGTTCTCCCAGACATGGTGAAGACCATTAGGGTTCGTTTCCATAGGGATAATTTCGGCCAGCAGGCAAGGGTGCCACCCTGTAGCCGGAGGAATCTTCGACGCAGGCCATGTGATTTTGGCGATAGCCTCACCATCTGCGCCAGAGGAAGCTGGAGAAACCGTAGCAATTGTACCCGACCCAACAAGCCCTTCAGGATTCCAGTCAACAGGATAAAGAAACTCGGTCCCGGGAGTTAAAGCTGCGAAGTTTCCAAGAAAGACGTTCACGGTAACATCGTTGTACGGCTGAGGGCCTTTGTTCCGCACCCGCACATAGATCCAGTTTTGCTGTCCACGGACAGGGCATTGATGATCGGTACCGTTGTCGTCGGCATTGCGTACCCACACGTCCGGTGAAAGCCAGAATGGACCTGTGCTGGACGCACCACCCGTATCGGCCGCATTGTCCTTTATATAAAGGTCGGAAAAATTCGCTCGCAGCAGGCTTGTATCCACCATCAGCCGACCGGAAGTCGCCGACCGGAAGCGATCGGTGTAACCTGTACTCCATGATTGACTTTCAGTAATAAAAGTAAGTGGTGAGACTGTACTTGCCGTTATTACAACGACGGCGTGGTGAAAAACCCTCTGGCTGTTCAGATAGTCCGGTGAACGTGCTCCCTCTTCATATTGAACGTTCGTGATACCGACAGTTACCGCAGAAGGGCTGGGAGTGTAAGGCCCTGGGTTCGAATCGTTCTGCGATGGAGAAGGATTTTGCACAACAACGACATTCGACACGGCGCTGGCAGGAATGAGTCCCATCAAATATTGGTCGAGGCTGTTAAAACCGAACCATACATCGTCAGGTGGGGTGGTCTCGACATGGCGGGTGCGGTTGAATGTACCGTCGGCATTGTCGATCCAGTCAGCACGATCGTAGTCCAAAGAGGAATTGTCGTTGTCTGACCAACGCCCCCAATGGAAATCTCGCTGGCTGGCACTCCAAATCCAGTCCTGATGAAGCAGATCCCGGGTCGCGCCAGCCGCTGTGTCCCGGTAATTGACGTAAAAAAGCCACTGGTGTGAAGGCTCATGCATCAACGTACGCAGACTGAACCATGTGTGATGAATGTAACGAAGCAGGCGCGTTGTACCCCATGTCGCACGGTTGTTCACCGTACCGAGCCCTGTCCCGGCAGTGCCGTTGAAAACCGTATTGCTGGCATTGCCCACATCGGGAAATCCGCTACCTACATCGATGTAGAAACTGACAAAATCATAGTCATCGGCAAAGGTACCACGTAACAGGTTGTAGGCGGCCACGTAGTCGACGGTCTGGCTGGTACCCACCGTCGTAACAAGAGTCTTGCTGGGGTCCCGGATGACGAACAGGTTGCCAACCACTTCGGTAGTCGGTGTATCGGCAAACTCGTCACCAGTTCCGCTTTTGCTTGTCCGCGCATCGCCTTTTTTGCGCCTTTGCTTGAGGTTGATCTGATGTATCTTGCCCCAATCGATCCATTCGTTATCTGTCAGACACTCATCATTTGGATCTTCCGGCGGTTTGTTGGGATCAAACTTTCTTCGGGGACCTGCGTTCAAGCGTGGCTCGCGGACATCGGTCGGAAATCCTTCAAAAAAAGCAGGAATGAGCTGGTCTTTCTGTACCTCTTTTGGTGCAAGTTTGTGATCGACGAGCACGATTATTGCTTCACGCGCAACTTCACGCCCGCCTTTTACTTTTGGACCATGCCCTACACCAACAACATTGGGGTATTGAATAAATTTCTTGCGGGCTCGCTGCCAAACCTCATAGAGCAATGTGTTCATTTCCTGTCCCTCCTCACAAAATGTTCATTGTGTCTTCATCACTGTTCTGTCCGTCGGATCAGCAGATTTTTGACTGCTAAACCATAAGCAGTTCCATGTTCCTATCCTCCTTCTGAAGTCAGTTGATTCTTCATCCATCATTAACTGAACTGTTTTCCCTGCAACATGCAGCATCACCTCCTCATTCAGCGTTACCTGAACAGAATGTTCTTTCATGTGTGAACTTCATGAATCACTTCGGGAAGCCCACAGTCTTCTCTTTCATGATACAACGTTGATCGACCTTGATCACGAAACAGACAGGTCAATCGTGGTTATACAGGATATCGACGATCCCTGAAGCCATGCGCTGTAGCTTTCCGGTGCAAGTTCTCCCCCTTCAAACCTTGAACGTTGATACAACCTGCTGCTTGCCGGTGTTCAGCTCTCACCCTCACCTGCAACTTCCTCGGTCGTCTTGATGCCGTTCTCGAAGCCGCTTCCCGATCCGCTGTAGAGCAGATACAAGGGTTTCTCGTTTCTGAGAAGATCGATGGCATTCCGGTAGTCGTCGAGATGGTAGTACAGATTGACCTGGCCGCCCGACATGTTGTCCGCAGGCAATGCCGTCCCGTTCGGTTTGAAGATGAGCTGACCAAGCGGTTTGCCGCCGCCTTTCAGCCAGATACGCGGAAAGAAGGTGTTTGCCGAATACATCACTTCGTACGAGTCGATCTTGGTGAGTGCCATTGCCTTCTCCTTTTCGTTTCGTTGAAAAAATAGTCAGCAGCCCTTGTCATGTCCCCCTCTTCAGGTGCTCATGCTGCGTTCATCACTTTGAAAATGCGTCTGCAGGATCAGCACATTCTTAACGACACCTCTTTATCTTGTCATAAGCAGCCCAGGTGCAAGTCAGACGTTGCAGAGAAACCTGCATCAAAGGTTTACACAGAGAAGATGAAGCAAAGCCCGGCAGAGCTCTCGGGCTTCGAAACAAAAAAGAGGTGCCGTCAAATTCAAAACCAGAAACCTTTTGCTAATCTTTCTGCTCTTGTGCTCCAGGTAAATGTTTCTCCTGCTCTCTCACAAGCCTCTCGATTTCGTCGAGATGGTCAAGCTCAAATCCCTTCGCTGGACGTGGAAGAAACTCGATGAGCCTGTTGATCGCTTGTTCTACAGGCTGGGCAACGTCTTGTGTAATGGCTTTCTGCATAACAAGATCATGCACCGCCCGAAGAAAAATCTTTCCGCACCTGTGAGTACTTGGATTGAACAACCTGACACAGATATGCTGATCACAGCATGCCTGCACGATAGCTGAATCAGTGAAATGATTCACATAGAAGATTCCTCCAACAAATGAAAAACTCCATACTGCATTGATACGATAACAACCAGGAGGAACATCAATTTCAAGGTGGCCACATTTCGCCGGCAGTACCACGAATTTTCTTCCACACCATTCAAGCACATTTCCATCACAATCGTAGATAGTGACATACCATGTCCGATGATCAACAGCACATGGATTGTCCGTCTCAGAGACAAAGATATTAAGCTTTGACAGTCCCATGATCCTACCCTCCTTTTTGCATTAGTTTATTCATCCATCATCGACATAACCGCTTCCCTTTCAGCACAGAGCACAATCGACCGGTCTCGAGCCGGCTCGACTCAAACAGAAAACAGACTGTTCGATCAGGGCTCGGCATTAATCAGCCGAAACCAGAAACAGGCTCATCGATACTGATTGTAAATGAGCTTTTCCTCGATACTTCACCTCATCATAGCAACAAAGCACCCGAAGACGGGGTATCGAGACATGGCAATCCCGGACCGCAATATGCAACGGAGAAAACGTCCATGCGGCGACGGATGCCATATCCCCTTGTTTTATTATTGAACTACGAAAATAACAGTAACGAAAAGCCGGGACGTAAAACGGCAACGACAGGGTACAGACGGGAAAAAGGGGTAAAGAAGTGACTACAATCAGAGTGTACGCAACGTCAGGGAAATATCAAAACCAGAGACTTTCTTTTTTAAAGAAATTTTCGGTTTGAAACACGCAACCATGACCCAGTCACCGGTTCCGCATCCTCAGATGGACCATGTACATGATACGATACCGGTCGGACAGGAAGGCCAGTATCCTGTCGTTCAGTCCCAGACCCTTCGTGAGCCCCCTGAACATCGGGAATTCACGGACCACCCGGATCCTGTCGTCCCACGCCGACATGTCCGACGCATGCTCGATTCCCCATTGCAGAAAGGAGCGTTCGTCGAAGCCCGCGCTCTCGATGACCTTCCTGTTCGCCAGCCCCACGCCGTAAGGCGATGCCGCGTCGAAGACGAACTCGCTCCCCGGAAACGACGTGGCGATCCTGCGGAACATCTCCCTAAGCCGGCTCTCCTCGAAATAGTAGAGCACGCCCGCCGCAATGAACATCACCTGCGCCTTGTCGGGTATCCTGCCGAACCACCCGTCGTCAAGGAACGAAGCGGCAATGCACTGCATCCTACCGCTCTCGGGAATGAACTGCCTGCGCAGTTCGATCACGTCGGGCAGATCGAGGTCGTACCAGTGCAGCCTGCCGTTGTCCACCCTGTCGAATGTCGTATCGAGCCCGCAGCCGACGTTCACGATCGTGGCTTCGGGATGGCGGCCGAGGAACTCCTGTATCGACCTGTCGATGTGGATGCTCCTGGCAATCCACTCGAACCGCGAGATGCTGCGGATCCTGGCGGCCATACGCGTGAAATCGTAATCGATCCTGTCGATGATCTCCAGGGCCTTTCTGTCAACGAGCAGGGGCCGGCGTTTCCGGTTTTCAGCGGCTCGTCCCCATAAGGGCAGCAGGAGGGTGATCTGCACATTGCCGAGCCCGATCGGGATTTTTTCATTCATCCAGTGCAGCATTGAGGTTGCGTTCAGCCGGGGAACTGCCGTTGACAAGCCGCTTCAGTCCTGAATGAGAGCGGCGGCTCGGGAACTGGCGATGGAGCTCGTGGCGGAACAGAGAAATCATGGGAAATACTCGAGTGAAAACCGCTCCCGAAGCAGGATGGAAAGCCCGTCGCGCTCAACCGCGATCTCCTCGATCCTGCCTTCCGACACGGTCCTGAATCGGCCTCCGTGCAGGACCAGCTTCCCGGTCGGTGTCTGCAGGACGACCATCAGGTTCCGGACGAAGATCGATTCCGGATGGGTCGAGTTCAGGTAATTGGCGGGTTCGAAATCCACCCACTCCTGCGGACACAGGTCGAACTCGTACAGATTCTTCCATTCACCGCCGTTCAGCGACTGCAGCAGGTAATCCTTTTCGGAAACCATGGTCATCCGGAACATATCGTAATCCTGCCGGATCTCCCTGTCGAGCCATTCGAGGCTGAACGGCTCGCGGATGCCGTAGCTGCCGAAACCCAGATCGCACAGCCACCGCTCTGCCCCGATCGTCGCCACAATCGCCATATGCGTCTTCGGCCGGCGAACGGGGTAGGTCATCGGGCGTGCGGCAACGAACCGGTATTCGAACCCCAGGGCATCGAGGGCCATGGCAAAAAGCCCGTTCACCTCGTAGCAGTATCCGCCCCTCCCGCGCCCGACGATTTTCCCGTAGATCTCTTCAGGAACAAGTGAAACAACCTTTCCTGCCTGAACGTCGAGGTTCTCGAAGGGTACCGAAAACAGCTGGCGCCGCATCATGCCTTTCAGCGTCCTGAAATCCGCCGGAGCCGGTCCGACGAAGCCGATCCCGGAAAAATAGGAGCGGAGGTTGAAACCGGAGAAGTGCATGAATAAATGGTTATCGCTTCATGAATATGCCTTGTTCAATATCATCAAGAAGAGCGCATTGATCAATACTGATACCGGAAATACATCCTGCATGAAAGTCTCAATCGTTCTCTGTACATTTCAAGGTGAAGAACAACAACCGGCCGATCTGGATCAGTGCAGTCATGACCGAACGAAGATGCCTGCGGCAGGATCCATTATGCTGAAGGGTTGCCATCGAGCACCTGTCGGGTATGGTGTTTGGCTGGTCCCGATGGCGACTCGACCGACATTCGTCCGTTTTTTTCCGGAATATGCCGCACGACCGGTGTTGACTGAGAAAGATCTTTCAGGAAAGGAACGTCATACGGGTAAGAAGGACTGCATTCTTCCAGGGCAAAAGTCACTCCCCCTTGAACCATGACAGCCTTCGATGATGATTCACGAAATCAAAAAAACCATCCATGAAAAAATCACTTGTTCTGGCCGCCGCCGGAGTCGCTGGAGTGCTGCTCTGCACTCCACTGAGTAATGCCCGTGCGGATCTCAATCTTCACCTCAACATCGGGGGAAGTCCCGCTGCGGTGGCAGACAGAAGTCCCGACTTCATCTACCTCGACGATTAAGGTTTTGCCGTTTCCTGGAGATGGAACTACGATGTCATCCGGTTCAACGGATTCTACTTCATATACCGCGACGGCGGATGGTTCCGTTCTTCCTCTTTCCTTGGACCGCGGAATCGTATCAGGTATTGGGACCTTCCTTATCAGATCAGAAGGCATAGTTTGAACAATATCAGGCGCCGCCGCGACCGTGAATACCGCAAACACGACAAAACCTACTGGGACAGGCATTTCGAGGAACAGAGAATCCGGGACAGTCGTGATGACCGGGACAGAAGGCCAGATGCAAGACCGGACGAGAGACCGGACGGCAGACCTGATTTCAGGCCGGATGGCAGACCTGACGGCAGACCGTAGACAGGACAGAACTCTATACCATTACCATATCCGGAAAGACAGGGAGAGCTCTCTCAGCCTCCCTGTCCCTCTTTTGCCGGAATATCCGTCGGATCACCGGTATGGAATGCAGTCCGAAACCGCTCCGTCATCCTGAATCCCGATGCGCACTCCTCTCCAGGGCCCGAAAAAGGTGATCAGCCCCCCTCCCGAAAACGGCAGCATGAGCCTGAAATGCATCCCGCATGAAACTCTCCGCCGTTCTCCGTACATTGGGATTAGGGAACATCCGACCAACTCATCACACTGCGGCAATGACAGACAGGAAGGTACTCGTGGCAGGTGCGTCCGGCTATCCCGGAAGGCATGTGGTCAGTGAATTCGCCAGTCGCGGTTACAGAGTGCGGGTACTCGTCAGAAGCCGGGAAAGCTCAAGGACGAAGGACCGAGCCTCGAACCCCCGATTGCCGGCCATGTCGCGGAAGTGTTCATCGGGGATGCCACAGACCGGCCTTCCATGAAGGGCGGCCTGCAAGGGAATGGACCTCGTCTTCTCCTGCATGGGCCTCACCCGACCGCAACGCGGCATCAAGAGCAAGGATGTCGACCACCTCGGGTACAGGGCGCTTCTTGAGGATGCCCTTGCCCATGGTGTCAGGAAGTTCATCTACGTCTCGGTCTTCAATTCCCAGAGGATGATGGATTCGGATATGGTGCGGGCGCACGAGCTGTTCGTGCAGGACCTGCGGGCTTCAGGCATGCCGTACGCCGTCATCCGGCCGACCGCCTATTTCAACGACATGGGCATGTTCTTCAACTTCGCCCGCAAAGGCCATGTCTTTCTTTTCGGCGACGGAACGAACCGCTTCAACCCGATACACGGGGCGGACCTGGCCCGGATCTGCCTCGATGCCGCGGAAGAAACGGACAACAGCGAGATCGCCGCCGGAGGACCGGACATCTACACCTACGACGAAACCAACATCATGGCGTTCGAGGCTCTCGGTCTGGAGCCGAAGATCACCCACGTGCCCCTGTGGGTCGGCTACATCGCCCTGTTCGTCATGGGCATCGTCAACAGGCCACTGAAAAGCATCATGTCCTTCGCGCTCTCCGTCAGCCGCATGGACAACGTCGCCCCTCCGACCGGCACGAGGCATCTCAGGGATTTCTTCGGTGAACTCGCTGCCAGAGGAGGGTAGCATTCCGGCATGATCACTTGCCGCAGCACTTCTTGTACTTCCTGCCACTGCCGCAGGGACAGGGATCGTTCCGGCCTGGCCCGTCGGCTCTGGCTTGCCTCAGGCCATCCATCACCTGCCGGCGATGGGGCAACCAGAAATCCCTGATTTCAAGAACAGCGTCGGGGATCAGCTTCCAGTATTCGTACTCTTTCTCCTCA
>Ga0233419_10000027_pt1 | contig 31263 bp, 31 predicted proteins | sample Watercolumn_Mata_5_FD_194540 | JGI IMG/M metagenome (GOLD analysis project Ga0233419, IMG submission 194540) | Freshwater microbial communities from Lake Matano, South Sulawesi, Indonesia - Watercolumn_Matano_2014_100_MG | ecosystem: Environmental > Aquatic > Freshwater > Lake | place...
AGGAACAACAGTAATAATTCATTTACCAAAACAGTAAACCAAGAGGAAGATTTGGAAAAATTAATTTTTTTAGTTGATGACGAAGATTCGATACTCAAAATGTTAACCCATTGGGTTAAAAACCAGTGGAATTATAAAATCAAAACTTTTACTAACGGTCAAACAGTTATAGATTCTTTATCCGACGACCCGGATTTAATATTACTGGATATAATGCTTCCGGATATAAACGGTAACGAAGTGCTTAACAAAATAAAATTAAGAAACCCGAACCTTCCTGTTATTATGCTTTCTGCTCAAGGCAGCGTAGAAGTAGCTCTCGAATCCATTCGGCTTGGTGCTTTTGATTATTTTCCTAAACCAATAGATAAAAACCGCCTAGAGCCGGCTATTAGAAATGCAATTAAAAATTATGATCTAGAACGCGAAGTTGAAAAGCTTAAAGAAAACATTGTGCGTGAATTTAGCTTTGATAACATTATTTCTGCAGACAAAAAAATGCAAGATGCATTTAAAATGGTTTCAAAAGTTCTGGATAACGAAATTACTGTATTAATAACCGGGGAAAGCGGGACAGGAAAAGAGTTAATTGCTCGTGCAATACATTATAATGGAAAAAGAAAAAATGCACCTTTCGTGGTTGTAAATTGTGCTTCAATCCCGAGAGAACTGTTGGAGAGTGAATTGTTTGGGCACGAAAAAGGTTCTTTTACCGGAGCTCATACAAGAAAAATTGGAAAGTTTGAACATGCTAAAGGAGGTACAATTTTTCTTGATGAAATCGGGGAAATGGAAATGTCCTTGCAAGCAAAAATTCTTAGAGTAATTCAACAAAAAGAATTTGATAGAATTGGCGGCAACGAAATTATTAAAACCGACGTTAGAATTATTTCCGCTACAAACCGCGATCTTAAAGTTGCAGTTGATAATAAACAATTTAGAGAAGACCTTTATTATAGGCTAAGCTCTTTTCCTATTCATATTCTTCCTTTACGCGAAAGAAAAGGTGACATAGTAATTTTGATTGACCACTTTATAAAAACATTCAATAAAAAACTTGGCAAAGAAATCAAAAATGTTTCAAAGGGCGTTATGAAAATTTTATATGATTATGATTGGCCCGGAAATGTTAGAGAACTAGAAAATACAATTGAACGCTGTATGATTTTAACCGACGGAACACATATAGAAACCGACACCCTTCCTACCAATATAACCGATAGGTTAAAAACTGTAACTATTTCACAATCCGGAAATATGTTTGGCGATGATGCTCAAATTATTCCTTTTGAAAAATTGAAAGAAGAAGCAATTAAGCATGCACTTAAAGCCACCAAAGGCAACATTGTTGAAGCTGCTCGAAAACTTAAGATTGGAAGAGCCACACTTTACAGACTGATGGATAAATATAAAATTGAATCTCCAAAAGAATAAAATTGAAGGTGCATAAATGAGCATAATTGAAGAAGTAATTGACGACATCCTTATTGAAATTGTTAATTTGGATAGAGCTACTCTGTTAGAGGCAGAAGAACTTAAAAAACAAATAAACGAAAAAATTACTAAAGGCTATGTTAAAGTAATTATTGATCTTACTTCTGTTGAATTTATTGATTCCACTTTTCTTGGAGTAATTGTTAATACACTAAAGAAAGTTGCTAAAGCTGGTGGTGATTTAAAATTAGTAGGCTTCAAACCAAACGTACGCGCAATGTTTGAACTTACCCGTTTGTTTAGAGTATTTGAATCGTACAGTGAATTACAAGACGCAATAAAAAGTTTTCATAATAAATAGCAGATATGTTTTTTTAAAATTTTTATTTCAAGTAAAAATTAATTTTAAGACGGATAAAAAGTGGCCGAAACAAACAATAAACAACTGAGCACAATTTTGCTTGTTGAAGACGAATTTAACATTGCAAAACTTTTTACCTATAATTTAACAAAAGCAGGGTTTCGTTGCGAACACGCAAACAACGGCAAAGAAGGTCTCGAACTTGCAGAAAAAATAAAACCCGATTTAATTATAAGCGATGTTATGATGCCCGAGGTTGACGGCTACGAATTTCGAAAAAGACTTTTGTCAAACCCGGAATTAAAACAAATCCCTTTCGTTTTTTTAACCGCAAAGGGTGAAGAAGATGATGTTCTTCACGGATTTGACCTCGAGATAGAAGACTACATTCTAAAAACATCCAGTCCGAAAATTGTTATTGCTAAAGTATCTGCAATATTAAAAAGTCTTGAAAAAGAAAGAGTAAAAGTTGTTGATGAAGTTCAAAAAGCTGCCGATACTATGGGAGCCAAAGTTGTTCCCGATGAATTTCCTCAGTTTGAAGGCTTTCAAATTAAACATTGGCATATGCCTTTTAAAAATATACCCGGCGGAGATTTTATAGATTACTTTAAAATGGATGATGATCACCTTGCGGTTATATTTGGCGACGTTATGGGCAAACGCTGGGGTGCATGGTATTTTGCTGTTGCATATGCAGGCTATGTTAGAAGTGCCGCTCGTTTCGTTTTGGAATCATCGAGCGATTATTTACCAAGCCATATTTTGAATAAAGTTAACGAGTCGGTTTTCAAAGATGAAAGAATTTCGGAAGTGTTTATAACTCTTTCGGTGATCATTTTAGATAAGAAAAATAAAATTGCCCGCTATGCCGGAGCGGGTGACCTTCCATTGGTATATAAATCTGACCACGTTGAAAGAATAATTTCAAAGGGTGTTTTGCTTGGTTTTAGCAAATCCGGCGAATATGAAGATGTTGAAATTAAACTTAAAAATGGTGACGAGTTATTTCTTGTTACGGATGGAATTACAGAAGCCCGTAATAAAGCCGGTGAATTATATAACGAAGAGAAACTAATGAATTTTATCGCGGCATTAAAACCAGACGAAGATTCTCTTATGCAAATTAAGGATGAAATTCTTAACTATACAGGCGGGGAAATGGATGATGACGTTAGTTTGATTACAATGAAATACCTATAACCAGCATTTGACTTAAAGCCCGGCTACATAATCGTTTTAACCTGTGTAAAACTAAAATCCGCACCCCTTATATTTATAAACCAACATAACCTAATGCCTTACTTTAAACAAGACCAATCGGCCGATATTACATTTCCCCGCAATATTTTCTGGTGAACAACCGAAAAATTCATATAAAATAAACTATCATTGCGATTTTAGAACATTTTCGAAGAAAAAATATTCAGTACTTGTGATCAGAGTCTCATGGTACCTTTGGTATGAAGATTGGAATTAATTAAATTTGTAATAGAATTATTGAAAACCTTGAGATTGATGAACAGAAAGAACTTCATACATGGTGTTATTGCATTGATTCTGCTGCTTGCAGTTCAAGAAAACGCCCAAATTTATAAGTCATGCTCATTGCAGGCTTTTGGGGGTGTAAATACATCATTTAATAAAATGGATGTTTCTACCCATGATTTTGGAATAGTCTATCAAGATAACTTTATTGTTAAATGGAATAAATATTTTACGAATAATCCTGCGAGCAGTATTTTGCCAAATGACATTATTTCAAAAACTGCGGACGGTTTTCTTATTAAACCAGCTTATTTTCTGCGAGAAAATCAAAAAAGAGCCCTCATAGGGTTCACTTCTTTCCAAAAGAATTAACACTGTAAAATTCCGCCTTAAATTTTCTTATTCTCAAACTTTAATAGGTATGTTAAACAAAAAAGAGGTATTATTTGCGTACATTAAAAATAGTTCTCATCATTACTCTGGTAGCTGCAAGTGTCGGGTTTATTCTTAGCGATACTACTGCAAGCGAAATAAATGGTGTAACTAATAGAACTGTAAGCAAAGATTCAGAGCCCAGAATGACATCGGTTAAACTGAATGAAATTGGTATTATGACAGCATCATGGTACGGCCCTAAATTTCATGGAAGATTAACTGCTAACGGGGAACGGTATGACCAAATGGGATTTACTGCAGCACATAAATCTTTGCCATTTGGCACCGTTCTACAAATAACTAATTTAAGAAATGGGAAATCTGTTCTAATCAGAATAAATGATAGAGGTCCTTTCATAGAGGGACGAGATTTAGATTTATCTAAAGGAACCGCACTTGCTCTGGGTATGATTGAAAAAGGAATCATAAAAGTGAAGGCCGAAGAGATAATTTTAAGCTCTGATAAAGATCCTGTAAATACCTTAAATTGATAAATAAGAAAGCCGTCCCGAAAAATTGGAGACGGCTTCCTTTTAAACTCATCTTAAAATTATAATCCGAATATAACTCCAGCAACAATTTGAATTCCTGTAGTTTTAATTGTTTGATTTGCACCCCAGCTTTGTTTGCCTTTATCATTCAACAAATTTGATAATCCCAAAGAATAACGAATATCAAAAATGATGGTTGTTAAAGGTACTACTTTAAATCCAACACCGGCACCAAAGTCTAAACCAAAATTAATGGATGATGTTTGATCTTTTAAGTCTGATTCTGCAGATTGGCCGCCGGCTTCATCAAGTTCGTTGTTGGACAAAATTAAACCTAAATTTGGACCCGCAAAAACATAAGGCGAAATTGAACCTGGAACAGGGATATTAAATTTCAACAAAATTGGTATCTCAAGATAGGATAATTTGAAAGTAATTTTGCCTTTAACAGTTCCAAATTGTACGTTGTCAACAACACAACCTCCCATACTGTACATTGGTTCAAACCTTAGTGCAATCATAGGAATAAAACCGATTTCTCCAACAGCTCCGAACTTAAAACCAACTCTTGTAGATTTACTCAATCCGGATTGAATGTCGGGGTCAAAGGAAAGGTTGGCGAGATTTATACCAGCTCTTCCGCCAAAGGCAAAATGTGATTGTGCATATGTATTCTGAAAATTTAGAATTAATAAAAAGGCAATTGTTATGGTTAATAATTTTTTCATATCCAAGCCTTTATTGATTTGAAAAATTTATTTACGGCAGTATGTAGCGAATGCCGGTTGTAATGGCAATATAAAAAACCGTGCTTGTTGTTGATGTGGTGGTTCCTTTGAAATAGTCATAAGATTGTGTACTGAAAAAAACCGGGCCTAATTGTAAATCAGCGGGTATGTACAGATTGTTGGAAACTTTGAAGCTCGCTCCACCACCAAAGCGAATTCCAAAATACGGTCCTCCGCTTACAAACCACAAGCTTAGCCCGGCACTGGCATAAGGTTTTACTGATGAACCTGGAATATCAAAGTAGAGTTTAAAATAATCAGCCCACTCAATTGGTGTTCCTGATTGTGTGTTAATGTTTAACTCAGTACCAACAGCCATATTTTTACCAAATAAAACTTCTGCCATTGGGCCAAGTTGCAAACCCGCCGAAGCTGAACCACCGCTGCTGCCAATTGACATTCCCAACCTTCCTCCAATTATCCATTCTGTTCCGGAACTTGGAAGCGGATTAGAAGCTGAGGATAAGTTTGAAAATGATTGGGCGTTAATTAAAATTAACGGCAAGAAAAAAATAGTTAAGAAAAATTTCCGCATAGGAGAAAAGTGAATTGTTGTTTTCATGTTTACTCCCTTAATGTTGGTGATTTATTTGTTTGATTTTTCTTATGTGAATATTCTTTCTATTTAGAAGATAATACTAAGATACTCTATTGTCAATCACTCTTATATTGTGATTTGAGCTGAATAAAATTCATTTATTACTAAAATAATTTTCTGTTTTAGTTGAGCAGAATTTATATTTTGCATTTATTATTCTTTTTGCGAAAAACCATGACAGTATTTTTTTCTAAAGCATGCGAATTAGGAATTCAAGCAGTGCTGTTTTTAAGCGTTAAAGACAGAAAAGTTTTTAATGCCGAACAGGTTTCTAAAGAATTAAAAGTACCCAAAGAATTCGTTTCAAAAGTAATGCAGATGCTTACTGCAAGCGGAATTGTAGCGTCAAAAAAAGGCAAAAAAGGCGGATTCTGTTTAGGAAAAGAACCTAACGAAATTAAATTAATTGATATTGTTGAAGCAATTGACGGCCTTGATGTTTTTAAAACTTGCGTGCTGGGTTTTCCCGGTTGTTCAAGCGAAACGCCTTGTCCGGTGCACGATAAATGGGGAAAACTTAGGGAAGAAGCACTTAAACTTTTAAGCGAAGAAACATTAGAGCACCTGAAAGAAAAAACCGTTAATAAGTTAGCATCATTAAAAAGTTAGTGAGGTTAATATGCGCACACCATTAAGAAAAGACGAAAAGATATTATTTGTTACTAATAAGCATTGGTATGTATTGATAATTCCGGCATTAGTTTCAATTGCATTAATAATATTTTCATTTTTTGTTTTTGGAAAACTTCCCGAAATTAAACTTTGGTATTTAGTTGTTCCGCTAATTGCAGTTATTTATTTTGTTTTTAGTTATTACTCGTGGAAATTTGATCTTTGGGTTGTTACAAACAATAGGGTTATTGATGAATTTGGAGTTTTCTCTATTAACTCAAAAGAAAGTCCAATTGATAAAATTAATAATGTGTCTTATCAGCAATCGTTATTAGGAAGAATATTTGGTTTTGGCGATGTACAAATTCAAACAGCCGCAGAGATGGGAATGACAAGCTATCAAAATGTCTCCAAACCAAAACAGCTTAAGGAAGCTTTATCACAGGCTCAAGAAATGTACAAAGAACATCAATTGAACCGGCAAGCATATAAACTTGCAGATGCAGTTGATGGTGAAATTGGTGAACAAACAAAAGAATGTCCGTACTGTGCAGAAAAAATTAAAGCAAAAGCAAAAGTGTGCAGGTACTGCGGCAAAGAACTTTAATTATTTAACGGCTTCAACAAATAAATCTTTAGAATTCCTTTCAGAATATTTTTCCCCGCTAAAATTTCCGGCAAAACGAATCTTCCTAAATCCGGAGGCTTTTAAATATTTGTTAATCAAACTTTTACTGTGCGAATAGTGAGTTGTAGTTACCAGACTGTGTTCTTTTGGAGAATCAGCGGAAAACGATAAAATGTTGAATCTTATTTCAAATTTTTCAAAATCATAAAAGCGGATTATTATTTTTCCATCTCGCGAAGCAATATTGTTTATTCTCTTGTTCTCCTTTAGTATCATATCATAATTTAAAATGTGAAGGAACAATTTGCCTCCACATTTTAATTTGGTATAGATTTTTTTTACAGCACTCTTCAACTCAATTGGATTAAGGTGAGCAATTGTGTTTCCAACGGAAATTATATAATCAAAACTTGCGTTTAATTTTTTTGAAATTGAATCGAACGAACCGATGCTTGAATTTATATTCACTTGATATTTCTGCGCGTTGATATTCAATTCCTCAATCATTTTTGGAGAAATGTCTATGGCGGTAACTGTATGCCCGTTCTTTGATAATGCTATTGAGTCAAGTCCAATTCCACAACCAATATCTAAAAGATTTCCGGTAGCGGGAAAAATATTTTTATATGCATCGATACGAAGTTCAAGATTCTTTTCGAAGTCAATCATCTTTTCGTAAATATCGGAAATTGAATCGTAAAATTTTTCTGCCGGTATTATTTTTTTATCAACCAACCCTGTCCTCGTTTAGTATTTCACCTTGTATTCCTAAAATATAATAATTAATAGGAATTTTTTTGTTTGAAGAATTAACTGCATTAACTGCAAGCTGCAGTAGTCCGCTGCAGCAGGGAACTTGCATTATTAACACTGTAATTGACCTCAGATTAGATTCATTAATCATCGTAATTAATTTTTCCAAATAGATTTGTTTATTCGTATCAAGTTTTGGGCATGCAATTGCAATGCTTTTGGATTTCATAAAATCTTTATGAAAATCTGCATATGCAAAAGCACAACAATCTGCCGCAAGAAGCAACTCCGAATTCTGAAAATATGAAGCATGCGGCGAAACCAAATGTAATTGAATAGGCCATTGACGAAGCTGTGAACTTCTTGTTCCGGTTTCTTCTTTTTCATTTTGGTTTTCAAAATTAATACTTTGTGTACCCGGACAGCCGCATTTAGCTCCGGTTTCTTTAACATCATCAGCTAATTGAGGAGTTTCTATTCCTCTTGCTTTTAAATATTCTAATGCTTCTCGTAAATACTCAAACTCTTCATGCTCGCGCAAATGCTTTAAGTGAGCCGCTATAACATTTACTCCGCCCTTAACAATATAATCCATAACTTTTGATTCATTGTAAGGCTCGGCTTCTCGTTCAACAATTGTTAGTGCGCCTGTGGGACAATGACCGATGCAAGCGCCCAAGCAATCGCAGAAAAGATCACTTATCAATCTTGCCTTACCGTCAATAATTTGCAATGCACCTTCGTGGCACTCGGGCACGCAGTTACCGCAGCCATCGCATTTATCTTCTTCGATTTGAATTATTTTTCTTAACATGTTAACCTTGTGATAGTTGGAAAATTAAAAATCTTTTTTCGAAAACTTTTTTAATCCAATAAAAAACGGAATAATTGACCAAACAGTTAATGATGCAACTGATAATATAATTCCGAAAGAACCGCCAAAAAACTTTTCAAATACTGCGCCGGTATAGCCCATCAAAGCAGATACATCAAGTTTTAAGATGACTAACAATCTCGCGAGATCAATTGGATTGAACATGCTTAATGCAATTGATAATTTTTCAACCGGATAATCTTGAAGTAACTGCATAATAAAAAGAATGATTCCGTCGTACACCGCTGTAAAAGCCAGCCACGAAAATGTTGCTAAACCAAGCCCGAGCATTTTGTTTTCATTAAGTGTGGCAATCAAAAAAGAAATACTACAAAATATTATTGTTTGAAAAATTCCGGCAATGAATAAATAAATTAGCGCATCTGTATCGCCATGAATTGTTCCGATGTTGAATAATATGGGAATCAATGTTCCGAAAATAAAACTTGAAGCAAGCGAAATGGCAAGTCCAATATACATTCCCGAGAATAATGTATTTCTTTTTATCGGCTGCGAAAGCATAAATATTATGTATTCTTTACTGTTGTAATAATGAATTGTTCCGAAAATTGTTGAAACGAGTGGAATAATAATTAACACAACATTCATCAAACTTATTATTACCCTTGAAAAATCTTTGTTGAAGGTAAACAAGCTGTAACTAAACAAAAAGAAAAAAGTTGTATAGATGAAGATCCATTTACTCCTGGAAAAATCGTGAAGCTGGTATTTAATAATCTTTAGCAGGATTTTCATTTTTCAACACTCTTCATAATTGAAGCAATTGCACGTTCAAGGTTCTGCTGTCCGGTAGATAAAATTAAATCGTTAATAGTTCCATTAAAAAATATTTTTCCTTCAAGCAAAAAAACAACATTTTGTGCAAGCTCTTCCATTTCGCTTAGAATATGTGAAGTAAAAATTATTGTTTTACCATTTTTATTTTCTTTCAAAATTTTGTCCTTCAAAATACTGCTTGCTGCCGGATCTAGGCCCGCTGTTGGTTCATCGAGTATAATTATTTTGGGATTGAATAAGAAGGCAACCGCCACATTAACCTTTTGCTTTGTTCCGCCGGAAAGAGTTTTTAATCTTTTATTAAAAGATATTTCCAATTGAAAACTTGAAATTAATTCCTCATCTAAATTTTTTACTTCGTTTCGTAAATCTTTTACCATTCTGAAAGTTTCATCAACGGTTAAATTCTCCGGAAAGTTTGCAATTTGAGAAACGTAGCCAATCTCTTTTCTGTAATCAAAGTTTCCGTTAAGCTTTGTGCTGTCGATAGTAATTTCACCGGAAGATGGTTTTACCAATCCCAGCAAAGATTTTATTAATGTTGTCTTTCCCGATGCGTTTGGCCCGACAAGAAATGTAAGCGATCCTTGCGGAATTGTTAAGTTAATTTCATTTAACGCAGTAATGGAACCGTATTTTTTTGAACAGTTAATTAAACTAATCATAAAAATTTTTGCATTGATGGTTTGTTATCTATTAGTGTTTCCGGAGTCAAAGATGGAAAAATATTCTCTGCTATGTTCAAAAGTTCTATAAAGAAACTTCTTAGTAAAATTAAAGTTGGCCTGTTTTTTTCCGTAATTATTGAAAACAATTTTACCGGATGATATGGAACATCGCCAATGCCGTCTTTATTTAAATCATATCCTTTATATTCCGACCAATAATTATGACTGAAAATATTATAATTCCTCGTACTGTTTGTGGAGATATCAAACGTATTGCCGGTAAAATTATTTTTTTCAAAATTGTTTTCCATTGAGTTAGCCATCAATCGAATTGCCCAGCCGTTAGAAGTAAAATTATTTCCCGCCACATATATTTTTGAGCATCCTTCCAAATAAATTCCGCTTGAATTTTTAACGAAATGATTTTTTTCTACTATACTATTTGAAATTTCTTTTAGCAGTAAACCGTAAGCGCCGCTGCCCCAATTTTGCTCGAACCGGTTTTCTGTCATTCTTACATTGTGTGTATACATTACAGCAACGCCGGCGCCGTTTTTTGCAAATGTGTTGTTGGAATAATAACAGCTGTCGGAAAACATAAAATGCAAACCATATCTTAAATTGTGTGAACTAAAATTATTTTTGACACTGCTCTTGTGAACAAATTCCAGATATATGCCGTCTCTGTGTCCGTTAATTTTATTATTAGAGATTTCAATCTCGCGGCAATACCAGAGATGAATTCCATTTCCGGAATAAGATTCTTTTATATTGGAAGCACTAATTTCGTTATTAAAAATTTTGCAGTTGGAAGATTTGGCAGCGTAAATTCCAAAAAAGTTTTCGGTAAATCGGTTACCTTCAATATTGCAGTCTTTAACATTTTCAAGCCGCAATGCTGAGTTATCGTGAATAAAATTTACTTGATTATTTTTGAAATGTAACCCCTTAACAGTGACCCCGTTAGATTTTAAAATCATTGTGCTTGTGTTTTTATTGCCAATAAGCAATGGAAAACTTTTTCCGATTAATGTTACTGCTTTTGTAACAATAATACATTCTTCCGAATATACTCCGGGATTAACATAAATAGTATCACTATTATCAGCTAATACTAATGCTTGCGAAATTTTTGTAAATCTAAATTTTAACCCTACTTCAAAATTTTTTGCTGTAATTGCCGAAGAAATAAATACTGCAATTGCGAGCATGGAAAATAATTTATTAATTCCATTCACTTTTAACATATACTTGAACATCTTTCCACTTCAAAACCTTTCCGCCGAATTCTTCTTTTGTTTTTTCTATTCCGGCTTGTTCTGAAAATGCACTTATATTTAACCCCATTGGACTTTTTAAATTTTCACTTACTAAAAAGAGAGTATTGTTTATGTTAATAAAATTTTCCGGCTGTAGATAATTTGTAACCCAACCCGAATGAATTTCTTCCGCTTTAATGGCAACACTATATGCAGCAAGGCATTCAATTGAATCGAACTTATAAATTTTTCCTTTACCGGTTATTAATTCTGCACCAAACTTAGGATCGGAAATTGTCATCTTGCAATTTTCACATGCATCACTACCGCATATAATCGGCTCCGGACTTTTTGCACAAGATGCCATAATCATCGGGAAACACACTAAAATAATCAGCGGCATTATTTTCGATTGAATCGATTTCAATTCTCACACTTTCTTTGATTTTTTTTCTAAATATAATACTACTGCAAAAATTAATAGCGAAAAAATTATTATATATGTACCAATATCCGGCATTGACGTAGCACGCATATTTAATAATTGCTTTGAACCAATTAGCGGCGGTTGATATGTTAAACCGGGAACTCTTATTGCAGCAGTTGGATTTAAGTTGTGGCCGTAATCATATCCCCACATATAATAATCATAAAGTCCAACGCTAAAAGTTATTAAGATCATGACTATCCAGGCAAAAACTATTTTTTTATTTTTCAATAAGGCAGCAATAATTCCAAGTAAAATAAATCCGGCTATTATGTAAGGCATAATTTTAAGTTCAGGAATAGATTCCGGTTCGATTTCTTTCATTCCTATGTAATGGTTTAATCCGTTTATGTTTTTTAAATCAAATTCCTTAAATCCGGAAATTTGATTTACCCAAATTCTTAAACCAATTCCTTCGGGGTATTGTGGAGCTTGTAAATCAATTTTCCATATCGGAAAGAAAAAAACTCCTATTAACAGAAATGAAGAAAATAAAATTAAAATTCTTGAACCTCTTGACATTTTAATTCCTTATACCGAAATCTATTCCCGATATTTTTTAATTGAATATTAATTTTGTTTGACTTGAAGCCGATGAAACCCTGACGTATCCTTGCATTTCTTGATGCAAGGCAGAACAGAAATCGGTGCAATAGAAAGGATATATTCCTTCTTTTGTTGGTGTCCACAAAACAGATTTAGTTTGTCCCGGCATTATCAGCATTTCAGCATTGTTCAATCCTTTAATTGTAAATCCGTGAGGAATATCCCAATCTTGTTCTAAGTTAGTTATATGAAAATAAACTTTATCACCAACTTTTATTCCTTCAATATTATCCGGCTTAAAGTGGCTTCTTGTTGCAGATAAATAAACATGAACTTCATTTCCGCTTCTTGTTACACGAGCTTCTTTTTCACCGTGGATAGAAAAAGGATTTTTATTTTTTTCCAGCGCATAAATTTTCTTTGAATTCTTTTCAAGCATATCTGCGGGAATTGCTTGAGCATAATGAGGTTCACCTACAGTCGGAAAATCCAACAACAATTTCATTTTGTCCCCCGAAATATCTATCAATTGCGCTGATTGTGTTAATTCGGGCCCTGTTGGCAAATATCTATCCTTCGTAATTTTATTTAATGCAACCACATACTTACCCCACGGTTTTTTGCTGTCGCCGCCTGGGATCATCAAGTGTCCAATTGAATAGTAAGCTGGAATTCTATCTACAACTTCCCATGTACCAAGTTTCCACTTAACAATTTCTGATGACAAGAATGCAGAAGTATACGCATAACCATTTCCATCAAATTCGGTATGCAAAGGACCCAAACCCGGGTTCTGTACTTCGCCGGCAATTACAGATTCATATTTTAAAATTGGAATACCGTCAATTTCACCAACGAAATCTTTGCTCTCAATTGCTTTAATCATTTTAGAAAATGAATGAACCGGAATAACAGCCGCTAATTTTCCGCCTCCCACAATGTATTCGCCGCTTGGATCAACATCAACACCATGTGGAGATTTTGGAATTGGAATATAATATATCATTCCAGGACAATCTTTTGGATTAAGAACTAGAACATCATTTAGCTTTTTAGTAGTTGCTTTGTGTGCATTCTCATCATAATTGTTGTCGCAATACTCAGCGCTAATTCTTTTTCCTTTTCCTTCGGCTGCATATTTTTCTGCTTGTTTCCAATTAACTGCGGCAATAAAATCTTTATCGTTTTGTGATGCATTTACTTCCAATAATGTGTTTGCTTGTTCGCTGTTGTATGATGTGAAAAACGACCAATCATGTGATGGTCCTTTGCCTGAATGTGCTAAGTCGTAATTAAATCCAGGAACAACAATTTGAAAAGCAAGATTCATGTCGCCGGAATTCTTATCAACTTTAATATAAGAGATTGTTCCCTTAAAATTTTCTTTGTAAGAAGAAATCGGAACATCTTTCTGAGGAACCGGTACACTGAATCTGGTTGAAGCAACAACGTATTCTGTATTTTCGGTAACGAAAGGAGAACCGTGGTTACCGGCTGAATTTGGAATTTCAATTGTCTCTACTGTTTCAAAAGTTGAAAGATCTATTCTTGCAACTCTTGGAGTGTTATTGCCATTAATGAATAACCATTTACCGTCTTGCTCTCCATTAGTTTTTGAAAGAACCGGATGGTGCGCATCATCCCATGGAATAAAACCTAAAGATGTATTTAATAAAGGCTTTGATTCTTCGGAATATCCATAACCGGTTTCCGGGTTTTGAGAGAAAACACTAATCACTTTAAACAATCTTCCCGATGGTAATCCATAAACGGAAACTTGTCCGCTGAATCCGCCGGACATGAATGCATAAAATTCATCATGTGTTCCCGGCGCAACATAAACTTTAGATGCGGCGTCACTAAAATTATCGGAACTGCCGGAGTTTGAACAATTATATAGAATGGCACTAAGTCCGAATACTGCAACTAATACAATTATTAGATTTTTCTTTTTCATTTCTACTCCTAATGAATTAATTATTTGTTATTTAGTGATCGGAAATATTCAAGTAAATTTCTTGCATCTTCATATGTTACATTTTGAAATGTCATTTGAGTTGGATATTGAGCAAACATTTTTTTCGCTTCAGGATGTTTTGCTACCATATCAACCGGATTTAAAATCATGTTCATTATATATTCGGGTGTTCTTCTTTTAACAAGATCTCTTTGAGCAGGGCCGGTATATCGCTCATCGAGCTTATGGCACTGTGCACATTTTATATCAAATATTTTTTTGCCGGTCTCAACTATTTTTGTATCTACAGGTCCGAGCGTTAGTTTTTCCTTTACCGGACCGATTCCATTATCAAGCTCAAACACAGTTAAACCAAAAAGTTTTGCCATCTTTTCTTTCTTTGCAAGTTCTTCACTTGCAGCATCGGATTTTTTTTCTCCGCATGCTGTTAATAAAATAATGACTGCGGTAAGAATTAAAAATAACTTCTTCATAAATCTCCTTGAATGATTTTATAATTTTTTTAGTTGTTAAGTTCATTTTCTAATTTGTAACAAATATTTCCGAGCGAGTAATTGTTTATTATATAAGTAATTTCTTTATTGAAAGTATTCCATGGTAAACAAACTACGCATTGGTTATCCGGGCAGTATCCGGTCTCTTCTCCGAACAAACATTTATCAAATTTCTTATTGTATCCCAATGAATCCAAAATATTTTTTAGTTTGATGTTCAGAGGATCGCATGCAAAAGCAAAACCGCCGCCTTTGCCTTTTTTGGAAATCAAAATTCCATCGAGCGCAAGAGTCTGTAATATTTTCGAAATAAATTCTTTTGGAATATTTAGTTGATCGGATAAGTGTGCAGCAGAAAAAATTTGCTGTCCCGAAAATTTTTTCATATACAGCAAAGCCTGCATTCCATATTTGATTTTGTTTGTGTAGATAATTTATATCAGATTTATTATTCTGATTAAACTTACAACAAAGACATTGATTTTGTCAAGCAAAAAGAAAAGCGGGTCATAAATGTCTTATTTAAATTAAAATTATTGCTTTTTTCAGCTGATTTATTGGAAATCAAGTTGTATTAGGATGTAGAAAGTTATATTTTTATATCAGAAAATATAGTCTGTTTATGACATAGAAGGTAAGCGATGCCCGTAAACTTCCAAAAGAATACTGATCTAAAAATCCAAAAACTCAGATTTGCTGTTCAGATATGTTTTGTGCTGTTGTGCGCTTGGATAGGATATGAATTTTCAAGATTTATTTTTTATTTAGAGACAAATGGATTGGGAGAGTTTTACCCAAGACCGCCGGGGGCAGAAGCTTTTCTACCGATCAGTGCATTGATGAGTGTAGTTTATTTTTTTCAGACGGGAGAAATTCACAATGTGCACCCTGCAGGCTTTTTTATTTTTACAGCAATTATCGGAATTTCGTTTGTGTTTGGAAAATCATTCTGCAGTTGGATTTGTCCAATAGGTTTTCTTTCCGAAATGATAGGTGATACCGGCGATAAATTCTGGAAAAAAGTTTTCAAAATAAATTTTCGCATGCCGAAATATATTGATTATCCTTTGCGAGGTTTAAAATATTTACTGCTTGCATTTTTTGTCTATGCAATTTTTTCGATGTCGGCTTTGGCATTAAAATTTTTTCTCGATGGTCAATACAATATTGCTTCCGATATTAAAATGTGGTATTTCTTTGCACGCATTTCAAGGTTTAGTTTAATAGTAATTGGAATTTTATTTTTTCTTTCGATCTTTTTCAGAAATTTTTGGTGCCGGTATCTTTGTCCTTATGGTGCTCTGCTTGGTCTGATTGGATTGGTTAGTCCGAATAAAATTAAAAGAAATGAAGTTAGTTGTATTGATTGTAATCTATGCGCAAAAGCTTGCCCATCGTTTATTAAAGTCGATAAAGTGAAAACGGTTTTATCCGACGAATGTACTTCTTGCTTGAATTGTATTGATGTTTGTCCGGTTGCAGATACGTTAGAAGTAAAAAATATTTTTGGCAAGAAAAAAGTTTCGAAAAAAATTATTGCAATTGGTATTGTTCTTCTATTTATTTTAATAACAGGCTTTGGGATGATAACGGGACACTGGAGAAACAATGTTTCAAAGGAAGAGTATTTGATTATATTTAAAAAATTAAATTCAATCGGTCATCCCACAAGCACGGCGGAAATAAAAGAATTAAATAAAGCAGTGAAGAAAAAAAATGCAGAAGGGATCAATTAAAAAAAATTGGTTTGTCAAAGGCTACACGCATATTGTTCCTCCCAATAGGTGGAAGTATCCTGTAATAATTTTGCTTGGAATCTTGACAGGTCTTGGGTTTTATGTTCTTCACATTTCAAATGCATTTTCATACTTATCAGACAATCCCAAAACATGTGTAAATTGTCATGTTATGTATCCTCAATATGCAACATGGGAAAGAGGAAGTCACGGTAGGGGAGTAACATGTAATGATTGCCATGTTCCGCAAAACAATTTCATAACAAAATATTTATTTAAAGCCGGCGATGGAATAAGACACGCCACGTATTTTACAATGCGCTGGGAACCGCAAGTAATCCAAATAAAAGATGCAGGTAAAAGAGCCGTGCAAGATAATTGTATTAGATGTCATACTAATCTAATTCATCCAATCGCTCTTAGAGCAATTAACAATAGAAATGTTGAAGATCAAACTGAGAGATATTGTTGGGACTGCCATAGAGAAACACCACATGGTAGAGTGCACAGTCTATCATCAACACCTTATGCAAGAGTCCCTCAATTGGTTCTCTCGGCTCCCCAATGGGTGGAAGAATTTGTAAGTTCTAAAAAATCTATAAGTAAATAATTATTATAAAAGGGAAAAAATGAAATCAATTCAAGAATTAACAAAGAACAAACCATGGTTTAGCTGGGTATTATTTATAGGTACCGTTGTAATTGTTTTTTTAATCGGCTTGTTTGCGTCTTCGATTATTGAGAGGAGGAATGAAGCGTACACATTACAACAAGTAAAACCTATTGCCGATTGGGAACCCCGTAATGAAGTGTGGGGAGAAAATTATCCGCGTGAGTATGAAACTTATATGCAAATGCGAGATACTACATTCTCCAGCAAATATGCCGGCTCTACTACCCGCGATTATTTAAGTCAAACTCCGGAATTGGTAATTATGTGGGCAGGTTATCCATTTTCGAAAGAGTATAATTCTCCGCGTGGTCATTCATTTGCTGTGAAAGATATTCGAAATAATTTAAGAACCGGTGGAATAAAGGAAAGCCCAATGCCGGCAACATGCTGGAGCTGTAAAAGTCCCGATGTGCCGCGTATGATGCAAAAAATGGGAGTTGCGGAGTTTTATAAAACGAAATGGAAAGATCTTGGTGCAGAGATGGTGAATCCAATTGGCTGCCAGGATTGTCACGATCCTAAAACAATGGATCTTCGTATAACCCGCCCCGCATTAATTGAAGCCTTACAAAGACAAGGCAAAGACATTAAGAGTTTTACACACAATGAAATGCGTTCATTAGTTTGTGCTCAGTGCCATGTTGAGTATTATTTTAAGGGAGAAGGAAAATATTTAACCTTTCCATGGGATAACGGATTTAGTGCAGAAGCGATGGAAAAATATTATGATAAAGCAGAATTCGCAGATTGGAAACATAAGTTGAGCCGCGCTCCAATGTTGAAAGCACAACATCCTGATTATGAATTATATATGACCGGTGTTCATGCCGATCGCGGAGTATCTTGTGCAGATTGTCATATGCCGTATAAATCGGAGGGCGGTGTAAAATTTACAGATCATCATATTCAAAGTCCGCTAAACAATGTTGAAAACTCTTGCCAGGTTTGTCATAGAGAAAAAACTAAAAAGCTGATCGAGAATGTGTATGAAAGACAGGATAAAATTGATGAACTAAGAAGACTTGCTGAAAAAGCTTTATCGGTTGTACACTTAGAAGCAAAAACAGCATGGGATAATGGTGCAACAGAAACAGAAATGAAACCGGTGCTAAAACTTATTCGCCATGCACAATGGAGATGGGATTGGGTTGTTGCGGCTAATGGAATGGGTTTTCATGCACCTCTTGAAGCGATGAGAGTTCTTGGAACTTCAATACAAAAAGCGGAGGAAGCCCGAAGAGAAATTGCTTTAATACTTGTTAAACATGGTGTAAAATATCCTGTTGCATTGCCGGATTATTCATCAAAGGAAAAAGCTCAAAAACTTATCGGATTAAATATGGAAGAGCTTAAAAAAGATAAAGAAGATTTACTGAAAACAACTGCAGTTGAATGGGATAAAAAAGCAAAAGAACGACAAGGAACACTTCAGAAATATTAATTAATTGAATAGATCTTGAAACAAACTGGAATTTTAAATAGAGATAATATGAAAAAAATATTTTTTGTTTTAACCGTTCTTATAATTAATGCGGCTACTGTTGCACAACAGGCTGTAAAAATCTCAGCACAGATAAGACCGAGAACGGAATTTGATAACAGGGACTTTATTTCAAATACCGCTTTTAATAATTCAACTTCTTTAAGAACTAGATTAAATTTGTCTTTTATTCCCGCAAAAGATTTTAGCGGATTTGTTCAATTGCAAGATTCAAGGTTTTTAGGAGGAGAAACAAATACAACTGCCGACATGAAAAATGTTGATCTCCATCAGGCATATTTTAAGATTGATAATTTTTTTAACCTACCGATTGACGTAAAAGCAGGAAGAATGGAAGTGGCGTACGGAAACGAAAGATTTATCGGTGCAGCAAACTGGAGTTATATAGGCAGAAGTTTTGACGGGATTATCTTAACCGTTAAAGGCGATAATTTCAAAGTAGATATTTTTGATTTTAAGGAATTTGAAAAATTTAATTTAGGTGATACACTCGATCATAATATTTTGGGCTTGTATTCAGATTTATTGGTTTTAAATAATTATAAAATACAGCCGTTTCTTATCTGGCAAAAATCGGTGCCATCAAAATTAATGAATAGATTTACACCGGGAATTTATGTTAAGGGAGATATCGGCGCATTTACACATGAAATAGAATTCGCTTATCAATTTGGGGATATAACAGCTTCAAGCAGACAACAAAGTGTTTCAGCGTTCATGTTTGCACTTAATGCAGCTTATACTTTTGAAACAGCGGGTAAACCGACAATTGGAGCGGGCATAGAATTTTTCAGCGGAGACGATAACCAGATAGATAATGATTATAAAACTTTTAACACTCTTTACGGAACCAACCATAAGTTTTACGGATACATGGATTATTTCACCGACCTGCCGGCACACACTTATGGATTTGGTTTAATTGATATGATAGGTAAGGTGGGAATTACTCCATACGAAAATTTTAAAGCTTCTTTAACCGGCCACATATTTAGTACAAATGCAGACTATAAATTGAAGTACAATTCGACCAGTAAAAATTTTGGAACAGAACTCGACCTTGTTCTAAATTATAAATACAATGATAATATTTCGTTTGAAGGCGGGGCTTCGATGTTTTTACCCGGTGAGATTTTTAAAGAGAAAAAGGGATCGGATAATTCAACCTGGTTCTATTTAATGGCTGTGGTTAGTTTGCAATAAGGTAAGGCGTTAAAAAAGGAAAAATAAAAGGTCGAGTTAATCTTGACCTTTTTTATTATTAGTATTAAAGATATCTTTTCTCGAGAAATAAATGTGCGGATTTCAAAATTTACTTTTCATTTCCATTCTAAAAATTTACTAAATTACAATATCAAACCTCATCAAAAATAAAATAGCGAGGAGAAAACGCATGGAAGAAAATCAAAACCAGGAAGCTCCAAAAATGTCCTCCGTTGAAGCAGAAGAATTAGAAATGAATCACACGGACAAACTTGTTGGCGTTTTTACAGAGCCGACATCAACCTTCGGCAAGATATCAAATTTTCCGTCGAAAACTTCCGATTGGGTTATACCGATTTTAATTGTAATAGTTGTAGCTATTCTTTCATCAATATTAATGATGAATAATCCGACTATTAAAGCAGCCATAATGGAAAAGCAAATAGCAGCAATGGAAAAAAGTTTTGATGAAGCAGTTGCAAAAGGAGAAATGTCGAGAGATCAAGCAAATCAGCAATTAGAAACTGTGCGAGATAGAATGTCTCAAGGCGGCGCTATTCAAATGATTGGGATAGTTGTAGGAATTCCTATTGCTACCTTTATATTTTTCTTTGTGGTTAGCGGTGCGTTTTTTGTTTTGGCAAAATTTATTTTAAAGGGTGAGGGATCTTATAAAGAAGCAATGGTTGCATATGGGCTGCCGCAATATATCAGGGTAATTCAAACAATAATTATGATAATTGCTGCATTGGTTACAAATAAATTATTTACCGGAACAAGTGTTGCAGATTTTTTAGATATTGAAAAAGATAACATTACAGGCTTCTTGCTCGCCAAACTAGATGTTTTCAGCATTTGGTTTTACATTGTGTTTGGAATTGGTTTAGCAAAGATGTTTAAGACGAATAATGTTCAAAAATATATTATTGGTGTGGTTGCGGTTTGGTTAGGTTTTTCACTTTTGTTTTATGCAATTGGTAAAGCGGTTCCGTTCTTAAGTTCTTTTGCGGGATAATGTTTAGTAAACAATAAATTTATTAAAGGTGTCTCAGAAGTAATTATTTTTTTTAACACGGCGCGCAGATCTAACGGATTTGCACAGATTAAAATTTTGAATAAATACTTCTGAGACACCATCATTAAAACTATTTCATCATTTTAGAGATTTCTTCTATTGCTTTATCAAGCTGCGGGTCTTTTCCTTCCAATCTATCTTTAAATGTTGTTTTAACATAAATATCCGGTTGAACACCTTCTGCTTCCAAATCTTTTCCATCGAGAGTGAAACACCCCCAAGAAGGAAGACGGTAGAAAGAACCATCAACAAGAGACTTACCGCTTGTAAAAATTATCCATCGGTAGCTTTCTGTACCAATAATTTTTCCCAAACCGAGTACTTTAAATCCGGCAGAAGTCATTTCGGCATCGCTTAGAGTTTGTTCGTTGATAAGAATTACAATTGGTTTTGCTGCGGGTGCAAAATTTGGCTGAATAGTAAACTGTCCTTCTCGGTATTTCCACTGCAAATATGGACGTTGGCTTAAAAATCTAAGAACATCATCGTGAACATTTCCGCCGGTGTTGAAACGCAGATCAAATATTAACGCATCTCTGTAATTGGCTTCAGTTGTCATATCAATAATAAAATTGTTTAACTCGCCATCGCCCATATTTTTCATGTATGCGTAAGCAATTTTATTCTTGGATTTTTCATCAACATATTTTTGATTTGATTCTATCCATTCATCATACAAATTGTTTCTTAATTCGAAATAACTTTGGGGATGAATTTTTACATCAAATTTTTCTGAACCTCGTTGAAATGTAAGAGTAATTTCTTCAGGCATTGATGTAGTTGAAAAATATTTATCTCGGCTTTCATTTTTGTTTATCTGGATTCCATTAACGGCAACAAGCTCATCGCCTTGTTTTAGAAGATTTGTTTTAGTATATGCCGGAGATTTTTTAACGATACTTTTTACAATCCATGGATTTTGATTATCAAAAATAATTCCGGTCTCTTCCGATTCCGTTTTGAAAAAAACTTTTTCTTCATCGCCTGAAGATGAAAATCCAAGGTGGGATGAATTAAGTTCGCCGAGCATGTCGTTCAAGATTAATCTTAGGTTAGCGCGTGATTTTATGAACGGAAGAAATTTAGAATAATAATCACGCGAGTTTTCCCAGTTGACGCCGTGAAATTTTTCATCATAAAAATTTTCTTGTAAGTTTGCCCAGGTTTCATAAAACATTTGCTTGAATTCCGAAGCCATGTTTCTTGTGAACTTTGCCTCTGTTTCAATTGCAGTAAGTTTGCTCGCCGAAAAATCTATTTTGTAAATCTTACTGCCGGTTAGTAAATAATAGTTATCTTTTCCTTTTGAAATCTGGTAACCTGAAACTTTAGCCCCATCAAACTTTTTAGTTTCCGGTTTATCAAACGGTTTTAATATAGTTTGATATAAATTGTTTCCATCACCTTCGTGGTTAGAAAGGAATAGAACCCGTGTTTCATCTCCTTTTTGGTAAACAAAAGGCGAGCTTTGAGAGTTTGGAAGTTTTGCAACAGCTTCCCATCTATCCTTTAAACCGGAAAAATCTATTTCTACTTTTACTTTTGATGAATCTTTTTTCTCCGGCAGAAAAAGCTTTTCAAAGCGGTCGGATTTAAATTCTTTATCAATTGGCTGAAGAGCTATTCTATATATATCGTCTTCTGAAGTTCCGCGAGGATAACTAGGTTTTAATCTGTCAGTTGAAAAATAAATGTACTTTCCATCAGGCGACCAAACTGGCGAAAATTCAGTTACCCCGGTTTTTGTTATATCAAAAGATTTTTCAGATTGGAAATCATAAACCAAAATATCCTGCTCAAAATTTTTGTAAGCAGTGTAAGCTAAAAATCTATCGTCAGGAGAAAATGCCGGATCGCCTGGATACAGCGCCCAGAATTCATCATTTGCAATAATTTTAGATTCTAAAGATTTTGTATCAAGCACACGCAGTTCATTTCTTCCGCTAAAATATGCAGCTTTGTTTTTATCGTTGCTAATTATAATTGATTGATCATTCTGATTGTCATTAGTAATTTGTTTTGCGGTCGATTTTCCGTCTGCTTTAATTGTAAATAAATTTAACCAGCCTTTAACTGTTTGATTATATAAAATAGTTGTGTCGTCAATCCACAATACTTCAACAATACGTTCACTGGAATTAGCGGGCAGTTGTTTAATAAATTTTCCTTCTATATCGGAAACGAATAATTCACCACGTGATACAAACGCTATTTTTTTCCCGTCCGGAGAAACTGAAAAATTTGTTACCTGTCCTTTTGTGTTAAATTCTTGCGAGTTGGATAATTTATAATTTGAGTTAATAAAAATCGGAACTTTAGTTGAAGACTTTTCCTTTACATCATAAATAAATATTTGATAATCTTTTTCGAAAACAACTTTATCTCCGCCGGCACTTACTTTTGGTTTCTTAATTGAGGAAATAAAATTTGTCAATTGTTTTTTAACTTGGTTATCGAAAGTGTAAAGGTTGTATTCATTGTTGGCTTCATCTGAAACAAAATAGACTTTTCCGTTTTTGTCTACTGTCTGCCAGAAATCTTTTCCCCTGTAATCGGTTAAAACTTTGTAATCTTTGTTAGCAGGATTGTAAAATTTTACATCCGGGTTAAAATCACCCTTGTAGCGTTTTCTGTTTGCCGCACCCAAACTTTCCCAAGTATCATTAAAGTAAAATCCTTTAGTAATTGGGTCTTCAACAATATTATGAGGCCAGTTGAAAAAATGTTCAAACAATCTGAGCGGGGTTCCACCATCAATGGAAATCTTATAAGCTGTAACACTATTAAATCTATCTGAAGCGAAGTAAATATATTTTGAATCCCACGACCACGATTCCATATTATCATTAGCGCTGTGAAAAGTTAATTGTTTAATAGTACCGCCGGCAACAGGGATCAAATAAACATCGTTGTTACCGCTTTGATTACTGCTGAATGCAATCCATTTTCCATCCGGAGAGAAAACCGGGCGCGATTCAATTCCGTCCATTGCTGTAAGACGTAATGCTTTGCCGCCTTCAACCTGAACAGTCCACAAATCGCCTTCATAAACAAACACAATTGTTTTTGAATCCGGCGACAATGCGGGATCGCTCATAAAATATTCTTCGCTTTGAGCAAAAAATTGTGTTGACAGCAAAAATAAAAATGTGAATAAGTTTTTCATGTGGGATTCCATTTATTGTTATTTGATTATTTAATTGATGAGAATCTATTTTATTTTGACCAAAGAAAGAAACAATTTTTTGTTAAAAAATATTAAGACGGCAAACGAGCAGGATAGTCACATTGCATTTTCTTGATAAATAAAACATCTTTGGCTAAGTTTCTTTTAGTAGAATTAATAAAATTTCTCTTTAACATCACTTCGGAGTTGATATGTCTAAAGAAATGATACTTGAAAAAATTGATCAAGCAGTAAAAATCTTAAACGAAAAAGAAGTTGATATGTGGATGACTTATGTACGCGAGACCGGAAATCTCAAAGATCCGATGATGGATATGATTGTTGGTACAGGCGCCACATGGCAGTCTGCATTTATGATTTGTAAAAATGGAGATACACACGCAATAGTTGGCTCGCTTGAGTTAGAAAACATGAAGACTATTGGCACTTATAAAAACATTCACAGCTATTTAAAGAATGTAAAAGAAAAATTAATTGAAGTGCTTGAAACACTTAAACCATCTAAGATAGCAATCAATTATTCGCGCAATTCAACTTTAGCCGATGGGTTAACTTATGGATTATATCTTGAATTGATGGATCATCTTAAAGAAACTAAGTTTGTTAATTCTTTTATTTCGTCGGAAGAAATTGTGGCGGCATTACGCGGAAGAAAATCTAAAGCCGAAATTGATTTAATGAAAGAAGCAATAAAAGAATCACTCAAAATTTTTGATGAAGTAACAAAATATTTAAAACCCGGAATAACAGAAAAGCAAGTTGCAGATTTTGTACTTGATTTATGCACTAAGAAAAATCTTGAACCGGCTTGGGATGTTGAACATTGTCCCGCAGTATTTTCCGGTCCGGATACTGCCGGTGCTCATTCAGGCCCAACTAATCGTACAATTCAACACGGTCATGTAATTAATATGGATTTTGGCGTAAAGTATAATGGCTATTGTTCTGACCTTCAACGCACCTGGTATGTTTTACATCCGCATGAAGATAAAGCCCCAATGGAAGTACAAAAAGGTTTTGATGTTATAAAAGAATCAATTACTCGTGCTGCCAACGAATTAAAACCCGGTAAAAAAGGATTTGAAATTGATTCGATTGCACGCAATTACATTCAAATAAAAGGCTATGAAGAGTATCCACACGGATTAGGTCATCAAGTTGGAAGACTAACACATGACGGCGGCTGTTTATTGGGACCAAAGTGGGAACGTTACGGCAATCTTCCAATGCTCGAAGTTGAAGAAGGAAATGTTTTTACAATTGAACCGAGATTAACAATTCCAAATTACGGTATTGCTACAATTGAAGAAGAAGTTCTTGTTCAGAAAGAAGGATGTGAATTTTTATCTAAGCGCCAGGAAGAAATTTATTTGGTTAGATAGTAAAACAAAATCTTACTTATGATTAAGCTTTATACAACTAGTCTGCGAAGCAAAATTTTACTTGGCTTTACAGTAATTCTGCTTATTATGTTTTTTGCAACCTTGTGGAGCATCTACAATTTTTACAGACTCAACGAACAGATTAAACTTACAATGCAGGAAAATTATCTTAGTATAATAGCTGTTGATAATATGGGAAAAGCATTAGATGAACAGCTTCAAGCAATTGTAATTATATATAACCAAAATTTTGAAGAGGGTGAAAAACTTTTCGAACAGAAAAAAGAGGATTTTTATTATTGGTTTAACAAAGCTTACGAAAGAGCAAATGAATCTCCGTTTAAAACATCGGAAAAAAATATTCTCGATACGCTTAACCAGGAATATTTAAACTTTGTAAAAGAAAAAGAAAATATAGATTACACAATATATGTAAGAAGTAAACAACCGACTTTACGTAGTGACTATGTTAGATTTGTTAACCAAATTCAATCCATTAAAAAAAGAAACAATGCAATTTTAGAATTGAATCATAATTCATTGAACAGGGCAGTTTCGCAGACAAACGATATTACCAAAAGCGCTACAATTACAATTCTTATTATTCTTTTCGGAGCTATTGCCATAAGCTTAACATTCAGCACACGGTTTTCGGATTTTATTGTAATGCCAATTACCAAACTGCGCGAGACCGTAACACATATAGCCGATGGAAATTTTGATGAGCACATTGAAATAGATGAAAATGCAGACGAGATAAGCAGCCTTGGAGAAGAAATTAATAAGATGAGCGATAAGCTTATGATGTATGAACAGCTGAACCTGAATAAGATTATTTATGAAAAGAAAAAATCTGAGCTGATAATTGAGAGCATGAATGAACCTGTTTTAATGGTAGATGAAAATTACGATGTAATGCTTTCTAATAAAGCGTTTAACGAAGTATTTAACGAAAACCTTCTTACAAAACTTGATATTAAAAAAATATTAGGACCAAAACAGACTGATGCGGAAGATAAAATAAGTTTGAGCAAAGATTTATATCAAAAGGAAGACATTATTAATATAAAATATTCAACCGGTGAACAGAAATATTTTAAACTCATCTCGTCATCACTTGCAATTCCGGAAAGCGAAACCAAAGGCACCGTTATTGTTTTTAATGATATAACAAAATATAAAGAACTCGACAGAATGAAATCTGAATTCATGGCAAAAGTTTCTCATGAATTAAAAACTCCTTTAACGTCAATCGGGATGGCTCTTGGAATTTTTGAAGATGGAATTGTTGGAAAATTATCAGATCATCAGAATGAATTAATCCTATCGATGAAAGAAGATTTTGAGAGGTTGAACAGACTTGTTTACGAAATACTTGAACTTACAAAACTTGAAGCTAACGCCGGTAAAAATAAGTTCGAAAAATTTGAAGCTCAGAAGTTAGCTGAACACATTTCGAAAAAATTCTCCATTCAAGCCAAAGAAAAAAATATTAAGCTGGATGTAACGGATAAAAGCAGCGGTTTGATGATTAACGGCAACTATGATGCAATGATAAGTGCATTAGAAAATATGGTTTCAAACTCTATTAGATTTACCCCCAATAACGGCGATATAGGAGTAAAACTTTCTAAAGAAGATAATAAATTAGTTGTCGAAATTTCAGACACCGGAATTGGAATAAGTCCGGACAACTTAAAAAAAATATTTGATAAGTTTATGCAAATTGATGATTCATCACCCGGAAGCTTAGGGCTGGGATTATCAATAGCAAAAGAAATAATTGAAATTCACGGAGGAGAAATAAAAGCTTTTTCCGAGTTAGGAAAAGGAAGCACATTTCAAATTAAATTACCGGCTGCGTAATGTACAAAGGAAAAATTTTAGTTATAGACGACGAAATAAACATTCTCAAAACAATTGAGCTTTCACTTAAATCATACAACTATCTTCCCGAAGTTTTTGCAAACCCGATTGAAGCACTTAAAAGAGCAAAAGAAGCTTTTTTCGATCTTGCATTTATAGATTTGAAAATGCAGCCAATGAACGGCCTGGAAGTTTTGGAAGCGCTCATTAAAATTTCTCCGGAAACAACTATTGTATTAATGACCGCTCACGGTTCGATTGAATCTGCAGTTGAAGCAATAAAAAAAGGTGCCTACGATTATATTACAAAGCCGTTCACACATAAAGAATTTATTCACATCATCGAACGTGTATACGAACATCACCGGATGAACAAAAAAATTAAAGGATTGAGTTTTCAGATAGAAGAAAAATTGGAAGACGAAAAATTTGTTTGTGTTAATCAAACCATGAAAGCAATTTTGAAAACTGCAGTTGAAGTTGCTGATAGCAACATTCCGATTTTAATTGAAGGTGAAAGCGGAACGGGTAAAGAAGTTTTAGCAAGATTCATACATCAAAACAGCTCAAGAAAAAATAATCCTTTCATTGTAATTAATTGTTCTGCCATTACCGAAAACCTTTTTGAAAGCGAATTGTTCGGCCATGTTAAAGGCTCGTTTACTAATGCTATTAAAGATAGAATTGGAAGATTAGAACTTGCAGATACCGGAACAGTTTTTCTTGATGAAGTTGCCGAAATTCCAAAATCAATGCAGGTAAAACTCTTACGGTTTCTTCAAAGCATGGAGTTTGAGAGAGTTGGTGAAAGCATAACTAGAATAATCGACATTAGAGTTATTAGTGCTACAAATAGAGAAGTTAATCTCGATCTTAACGAAGGTACATTACGCGATGACTTTTATTTTAGAATTGCCGGAATTAAAATTAAAATTCCCGCTTTGCGCGAAAGGAAAGATGAAATTCCAACTTTGATGAACTATTTTATTAAAAAATATTCGCACGGAAAGGATATATCTATTTCTGACGAAACACAAAAATTACTTGCGGAGTATGACTGGCCCGGCAACGTGCGCGAGTTTGAAAATGTTATTAAGAGGCTGCTTGTGTTCGCAAAAGATAATTTGATTAAACAGGAATATCTTCCACTCGAAATTTTAAATTTCAAGCCGAAGCAATCGGTTCAATCACTTCCTAAAATAGAAGAACTTGAAAAGCAGCATATAATTGAAACGCTAAAAATTGCATCTAACATAAAAGAAGCCGCTAAAATTCTTGGAATTTCTGAAACAACCCTCTGGCGAAAAAGAAAAATTTATGGTGTATAGAGTTTTCTCTTTCATTTTGAAATACTTATAATACGATTTTTCAAAAGAAATTGAAGACACATTTCAAAATGAAATGCCAATCGGTCTGTAAAATATTTTTTGCAAAAATTATTTAGAAGAATCAAAAAAATCCATTGATTTTACTTGCAAAAAGCATTATTTACACGAACCAAAATCGACGGCATATTAATTGTTTAATTTCTATAGTAACTTTATTTAACTTATATCAAGGAGAGTAAAATGAAACAATCTGCTTTTATTGTTATCCTCTTTTTCTTGGCCTTAGCAGTATCAATAGGCATTTATGAATTAGTACTCGGCAATGGTGCCAACTTTTCGGATTTTGCAACAAAGGGAACAAGAGAAGTTCCAGCGCCCGGAAATATTTTAGGCATGACCTACGTAGGCGGACCATTAGTTGCATTATTAATCTGTCTTTCAATAATGGTATTTGCAATTATTATTGAAAGAGCATTGACTTTAAAAAAAGCTGCGGGCAAACAAGCAGTTCCAAAATTTTTCAAAAAAGTTGTTGATCAAATTAGATCAGGCCAAATAGATGATGCAATCGTTTCATGCGATTCTCAAAGAGGCTCTGTTGCAAATGTTCTTAGAGCAGCACTATCACGCTACAAAGAAGTAACAGCAAGCAAATCTACTGTTGATGCAGAAAAACAATTAGTTGAAGTTCAACGAGCTGTTGAAGAAACTATGATGCTTGAAACTCCGCTATTGGAAAAGAATTTAATTGCTCTTTCAACAATAGCATCAGTTGCAACCATGGTTGGTCTTCTCGGAACGGTTATCGGAATGATTCGTGCATTCAAAGCTCTTGCACAAGCAGGCGCTCCGGATGCTATTTCACTTGCAACCGGTATTTCAGAAGCTCTTATTAACACGGCAGGCGGATTGTTCGCTGCTATTCTTGGTATTGTTGCTTATAATTTCTTCGTTAACAAAGTAGATAATTTTACTTTCCAGATTGATGAAGCTAATTACAACGTAATGCAATTATTAAAAGAAAAGTGAGGTAATTAATGCCGCGCATTAAAAAGAAAAGAGTCTCTATACGTATTGACATGACTCCACTTGTGGACGTGGCGTTCCTGCTTCTTACCTTCTTCATGTTAACAACTCAGTTTAAGCCACCAGAAGAAGTAGAAATTATTTTGCCTATGTCACATTCGGAAACTAAACTTCCCGAAACAAACACTATGACTCTGCATGTTAGCAAAGACGGTGTTTTATATCTCGGATTTGATTCAATAATAATGATGGAAAAAATGTTTGGACAAACTAACCGTCTTCGTCAAGCTGTTACAGTAAAGATGGAGGAATTAGGCGACTTGCTTATTAAAGCAAGAATTACCAATCCTAAACTTATGACCATTGTTAAATCTGATGCAAAATCGGAATATGGAGTTGTTCAAGATGTAATAGATATACTTCAGAAAGTACAAATTACCAGATTCAATATGGTAACTAATTTCGAAATAGATAAAAAAAGTTAAATTATAAATAGGAGATTATTATGGCCGGTGCTGATGTTGGCGGCGATGGCGGCGGACACAGAAAGAAAAAAGGCAAGAGGAAACCAAAGAAGAGATTAAATATTCGTATCGATATGACTCCTTTGGTTGACGTTGCTTTCTTGTTGTTGACATTTTTTATGTTAACAACCGTCTTCCGTAAGCCACAAACACTTGAAATAAATCTTCCTCCTGATAAAAATGCTGAAGTTAAAATGGCTGAATCGAATTTGCTTACAATTAGATGCGATGAACAACTTAATCTTTATTGGAATATCGGGTTCGAACTTCCTAAAAAAATTAAGTATGAGGATATGAAAATTTTCTTTGCAGGCAAACGTCAGGAAAATCCAAAATTTGTTGTTCTTATCAAAATAGATCGTAAAAGTAAATACCATGCTATGATAGATATAATTGATGAATTAAATGTTGCCGGTTTGGGTAAATATGTTTTAGCTCCGATGACAGAGATTGATAAGAGAGAAATGTCTAAAGCAACTATTTAAGTTAGGAGCGAAGTTATGACAGAAAAAATTAAAAAAGAGGGTATATACGGAGCTTTTGAATTGAAGAAGCTCTATCCCCGTAACTATTCCATCGGGTTAGCAATTGCTGTTTTTATTCACTTGCTTGGAATTGGCTCTTATTATGCAGTTCAAGCATTAAATAAAGACGAAGAAGATGCACCGATGGTTGGCAGAGTTCTAAAGTATAGCGAATTAGGTCCACCGCCTTCTATAACAAATGAAGCTCCTCCTCAAATTGCAGTATCCGGTCCTGTAGCTCCTCCAACGGTTGGTGTTCCTGTTCCTGTGCCGGATGAACAAGCCCCACCCGAAGCAACTATTGCTTCACAGCAAGAGTTGAGTCAGCAAGCAGCACCTTCATTGGGAGCTGATCTTGGCGCTGGACAAGCCACTATTCAACAGGATATTAAAATAGAATCAGACGAAGAACCGAGCATGGATGCTTTTGTTGCGGTTGAAAAATTACCTGAAATGGTTGTTGCTGCAAAACCTGAATACCCTGAAATTGCAAAGAGAGCAGGCATTACAGGTAAAGTATTTGTAAAAGTTCTTGTTGATAAAGAA
>Ga0233419_10000032_pt1 | contig 29720 bp, 27 predicted proteins | sample Watercolumn_Mata_5_FD_194540 | JGI IMG/M metagenome (GOLD analysis project Ga0233419, IMG submission 194540) | Freshwater microbial communities from Lake Matano, South Sulawesi, Indonesia - Watercolumn_Matano_2014_100_MG | ecosystem: Environmental > Aquatic > Freshwater > Lake | place...
TGCCGGGCTTGAAATCGGCAGATGCCATAAAAGAGTAATTAAAAAGTGAGCTGTTGAAACTCATATCAGAATCAACTGTAGCATCATCGATTGCATTATCAACATCAATATAATCTACTATTGCAAATAGCGGTGAATCGAAATTCAAATCCCGTGGATTTGTAATTTCTTCATGCTTATTACAACCTGTGAAATATATAAGGGGTAACAACAACATTAATGCTTGGTACAAATATTTGTATGCTTTCATTCTAACCTCAAATTTTATTTTAGTTTTTATTTTGACAAACTCTTTTTCCTATAGGTTTAATTTCAGTATAATTTAGTTCTTTCACAAGTGGAAATTTTATTCAGAATTTTAAGTATTATCGCTGTGAAAGTCTCTAAATATTTTTAGTTAATCAACTATATTTCGACAGTAAAAATTGAGATTAATCATGAAATATCTAATCAATGGTCTTTCCGTCAATACCTATGGTGATGAACAAAAACAACCAATCGTTTTTGTTCATGGTTTTCCTTTTGATCATTCAATGTGGATGAATCAAATTCAACGGTTAGAAAAAAATTATTATTGTGTTGCCTATGATTTAAGAGGGCTTGGTATGAGTTATGTGGGAGACGGTCAATACACCTTAGAATTTTATGTAGATGATTTATTTTATTTAATCCAGGAATTGAATCTTCAAAAACCAGTTTTGTGCGGACTTTCCATGGGCGGTTATATTTCGCTAAGAGCAGTTGAACGAAATCAGAATCCTTTTAAAGCACTAATACTATGTGATACAAAATCTGCAGCAGATGATAATGCGGGAAAACTAAAACGATCCTCTGGCATAAATCAAATTAACACCGATGGATTAAAAAAATTTGTTGATGAATTTGTAACTAATTGTTTTTCTGAAGAAACTCCCAAAGAACAAGAACAATTATTTTATTCAACTCTTGAAAGATGCAGTAAAAACAACCCGATAGGTGTTAAAGGTGCTTTTATAGCAATTTTAAGTAGAACCGATACTTCTGATTTTCTTCCAAAGATAAAAATTCCTACACTTGTTCTATGTGGTTCATTCGATAAATTAACTCCTCCGCATGTTATGAGACAAATGTCGGATTTAATTCCTAACTCAGAATATGCAATGATACCGCAAGCAGGTCATTTGGCACCATTAGAAAATCCTGATTGTGTAAATGATTTAATTGAAGGATTTTTAAGAAGAAGAGTTAGGTAAAAAAAAATTATTTCTTCCGGGCTTTTTTATCATCAACAATAGTTTCGATACTTTTAAAATATTTTGAACTCTTCGATCCTTTTGAAACCGAATCTTTTTTAATCACTTCTTTTGGAAGGCTTTCATCATAAATAATTTTCTTAGACTTCTTTTCATTTAACATGCTGTCAATATTTTTAAAATTTTTAGAAGATGTATCCGCTTTGGGCGGGATTATTTTCTTTACTTCATTTTTAACGTCGTTCATTTTGTTTTCAATGTGAATAGGATTTACGTCAAGATCGAATAGTAGTTTATCCATAAAACCGAACGAACCAAAAATTAATGCAAGTGTAAGAATAGAAGAACATAAAACAGGAATTATATAACCGAGGAATAATTTTACAAATCTGCCGCCCAATTTATTATCAATTACTTTTGATGTTCTAATTAAAATAAATGCAGCAGCCCAACAAACGATTACACCAACCAGCAAGATTGAAAGAAATAATATTTTTCTTTGAGTGTTAACCGCTCCAATAACAATCACGGCAAAAATCATTAAGAAGAAAAATAATCTTTGGTAAAAAATATTTTCGTTGGAAATATTTTTAGAAGAATTATCTGGTTCTGTGCTTTCTTTTTTTTCTTTCATGTTTCACTTTACAAACATCTTAATAAAAATTTACAGAGTAATCAACAAACTTTCCGTTATTATAATTAAACTTTGCTGAAAAAAAATCTTTTTTGAACAGCCACGGAATAAAAATTCTATCACCGTCCCACAAATTCAGCTCAAGTAATTTATTGTTTGGTATCCATTCAAGTTTGCCTTCGCGCGAATCAATTAATTTTCCGGAAAAATTATTAATTGTAAAAAGAAAAACATACCAATCTTTTTTTCCATCAAACATTGGAAAAGTGATAAATCCTTTAAGCAGTGGATTTTTAATAACAAGTCCGCTTTCTTCTTTCACTTCCCTAATTGCACATTCTTCGGGGGTTTCTCCAGGTTCAAATTTACCTCCCAGCCCATTCCATTTACCTTCATGCACATCATTTGACTTTTTATTTCGGAAAAGCATCAGTGTTTTATCTTTATCAATTACATAACATAGAGTTGCAAGCTGCATATTATTTTGATTGATTGATTGAATTAGCCAGCACAGAAGAAATTTCATCAAGTTCGTCTAAAAACCATTTTACTTTTTCTGCCTTTGCTCTTTTACTGTCTCTTGCAAGTGCAAGCCATAGTTTTGATTCATTGGCAAATTTCAAAGATGCAATTGTTAATGCAATAAAATCTTTTTTTGTGGAAGCCGCAGATGCTTCAATATAATTATTGATTATGTTCGTCCCGCAATTAAATAACTGGCTTCCAATTTTTTGAGAAGTGTTATCCTTGGGTAATGAATCTACAAACTCAATAATTTTTAAAGTGAAAAAGTAAATTCGCTTTTTAAACTCCCCTCTCGATTGAGCAGTTTCTAATTCCATGTTTTAGTCCTTACTCATTCCAAAATATTTTTCTTTCAATAAATAACTCTTAACATAATCCGCAACACCTTCTTGAACATTCATAATTGGAAAATTATATCCGGCAGATTGAATTTTTTTCATATTGGCTTCAGTAAAATATTGATATTTATCGCGGATTTCAGAAGGCATATCAATAAATTCTATATTAAGTGTTTTATCTAATGCTTTAAATATTGCAGTTACAAGTTCAATCCATGTTTGTGCTTTGCCGGTTCCAATATTATAAATTCCATTTATTTTAGAATTGTTATAGAAGAACAATGTCATGTCAACTGCATCTTTTACATAAATGAAATCTCTTTTTTGTTCACCATCTTTATATTCGGGTTTGTATGATTTATACAATTTTACTTTTCCAGAATCTTTAATTTGCTCAAACGCTTTATGAACAACACTTCTCATTTCACCTTTATGATATTCATTTGGCCCATACACATTAAAATATTTTAGTCCAACAACTTTATCAGCAAGACCATTTCGTTTAATCCACAAATCAAAAAGATGTTTTGAATAACCGTACATATTTAATGGAAGTAACGAACTTAGGCCGCTTTCATTATCTTCATAACCATTTGTTCCATTGCCGTAAGTTGCAGCAGAAGACGCATAAATAAATCGAACACCTTTTTCCAAACAGAATTTTGCTAGTTCTTGCGAGTAATGGTAATTGTTATCCATCAAAAAGTCTGCATCTTTTTCTGTTGTAGACGAACATGCGCCTAAATGAATAATTGTTGTCACTTTGAAAGGAAGGGACTTTTGTAAAATCAATCCCATAAAATCATCTTTATGATGGAAGTCTGAAAACATTAGTCCGTCTAAATTTTTCCATTTATCATCTTTGCCTAATTCATCAACGACAATAATTTTATCCATGCCCATACGATTTAGTTTCCAAATTAATGCACTGCCTATAAATCCAGCTCCACCTGTGACAACTATCATTATCTTCTCTATTATTTATTATATTTGAGTGAAAATATATCACAATTCAAATTGAAATAAAATAGAACATCAATGCTGCTTAATGAGTTGAAAAAAATATTGCTCAATAGAATTTTACTTCTTGATGGTTCAATGGGAGTTTTTATTCAAAGATATAAATTAAGTGAAGAACAATTTCGAGGAAAGAGATTTAAAGATCACACCATTCCATTAAAGGGTAACAATGATATTTTAGTTTTAACCCAACCGGAAATAATAAAAGGAATTCATAAAGCATATCTTGAAGCCGGCTCAGATATAATTGAGACAAATACATTTAATGGAACTACCATTTCTCAAGCCGATTATCAAACTGATAATTTAGTTTATGAAATAAATTTTGAAGCTGCAAAAATTGCAAAAGAAGTTTCAGATGAATTCACAAAAATAAATCCAGACAAACCAAGATTTGTTGCCGGTTCGCTTGGTCCTACAAACAAAACACTTTCAATATCTCCTGATGTAAACGATCCCGGTTTTCGTGCTGTAACATTTGACCAAGTTGCATCTGCATTTAAAGAGCAAGCACGGGGTTTGATTGACGGCGGCGCAGATATTCTTCTTGTTGAAACAATGATTGACACATTGATTTGCAAAGCTGCGCTTTTTGGAATAATGAATTTGTGTGAAGAAACAAAAAACAATATTCCAATTATGGTTTCCGGATCTATTATTGATTTAAGCGGAAGAACTTTGAGCGGGCAGAACACAGAAGCTTTTTGGAATTCTGTTTCTCACACAAAAAATTTATTAAGCATTGGTCTGAATTGTTCGCTCGGACCCAAGCAAATGCGTCCATTTATTTCCGACCTTTCAGAAATAGCGAATGTTTTTGTAAGTCTTTATCCCAATGCCGGTTTACCAAATGAATTTGGTGGTTATGATGAAACACCAAATGAAATGTACAATGTGCTTGAAGATTATGCTAAAGAAGGATTTATTAATATAATTGGAGGATGCTGTGGTACAACCCCCGACCACATTAAAGCTTTTGAAGAAATAACTAGAAAATATCCTCCAAGAAAAATTCCCGAAGTAAAATCCTATTTACGACTAAGCGGACTTGAACCATTAACGTTTCGTCCGGATACAAATTTCGTAAACATTGGTGAACGAACAAATGTTACCGGTTCACGTAAGTTTGCAAGACTGATTAAAGAAAACAAGTTTGATGAAGCTCTTTCAGTTGCACGAGAACAAGTTGAGAATGGCGCACAAATTCTCGATGTGAACATGGATGAAGGTTTAATCAATTCCGAAGAAGCAATAACAAAATTTTTAAATTTGCTTGCAGTTGAACCGGACATAGCAAAAATTCCGATTATGCTCGATTCATCCAAGTGGAGTGTAATTGAAGCCGGTTTAAAATGTTTGCAAGGGAAAGGAATTGTTAATTCAATTTCATTAAAAGAAGGTGAAAAAATTTTTAAAGAACAAGCACTAAAAATTTTACGCTATGGTGCTGCTGCAATCGTAATGGCATTTGATGAAGAAGGTCAAGCTGATTCTTACGAAAGAAAAATTTCCCTTTGTAAACGAGCTTATAAAATTCTAACTGAAGAAATTGGTTTTCCTCCTCAAGATATAATTTTTGATCCCAACATTTTTGCAGTTGCAACAGGTATTGAAGAACACAATCAATATGCTGTTTATTATATAGAGGCTACACGCTGGATTAAAAAGAATTTGCCATTAGCTAAAATAAGCGGCGGAGTTAGTAATATTTCATTTTCTTTCCGTGGAAATGATGTTGTCCGTGAAGCAATGCATTCGGCATTTCTATATCACGCTATCGAAGCTGGAATGGATATGGGTATCGTAAATGCAGGTCAACTTGGTGTGTATGAAGAAATTCCAAAAGATTTATTAGAAAAAGTTGAAGATGTTTTATTGAATAGAAGAATTGACGCGACCGAAAGATTGATCGAACATGCAACTACTCTAACGCGAGAAGTAAGAAACGAGAAGCAAGAAGTTGAATGGAGAAATTATTCGCCTGATAAACGGTTAAATCATGCTCTAATAAATGGAATTATAGATTTTATTGAACAAGATATTGATGAAGCAAGAAAAATATATTCTAATCCTCTTGAAATCATCGAGGGTCCATTGATGAATGCAATGAATCATGTTGGTGATTTATTCGGTTCAGGAAAAATGTTTTTACCTCAAGTTGTAAAAAGTGCAAGAGTAATGAAAAAGGCAGTTGCTGCGCTCACCCCGTTTATTGAACTGGAAAAAGTAAAAGAACAAAGAGCGCGAGGTTTAATTTTGCTAGCAACTGTGAAAGGAGATGTCCACGACATTGGAAAAAATATTGTAAGCGTAGTACTAGGTTGTAATAATTATGAAATTATAGACCTTGGCGTAATGGTTCCAGCTGATAAGATTTTATCAATTGCAATTGAAAAAAATGTAGATATAATTGGTTTAAGCGGTTTGATTACGCCATCATTGGATGAAATGGTTCATGTTGCAAAAGAAATGGAAAGATTGAAGTTTAATATTCCATTATTAATCGGCGGGGCAACAACATCAAGATTGCATACTGCGGTTAAAATTGCACCGGAATTTAGTGGAACTACAGTCCATGTTTTGGATGCATCAAAAAGTGTAGGTGTTGTCAGTAATCTATTGAATAAGGATTCAAGAGAAGGTTTTAAAAATAAAATTAAAAGCGAATACAAAAAGACTAAAGACGAGCATGCTCTAAAACAAACTCAAAAAGATTTTATTCCAATTGAAATGGCTCGTAAAAATAAATTCAAAATTAGTTGGTCGAATTATGAAATCTTTAAACCAAAAAAATTGGGGATAACTGTTTTAGATAATTTTCCGCTTGATGAAATAAAAGAATTCATTGATTGGTCACCTTTCTTTCAAACTTGGGAATTGAAAGGAAAATACCCCGATATATTTACAAATAAAGATTATGGCATTGAGGCGAGAAAAATATTTGATGATGCAAATAAACTTTTAGAAAAAATCATAAATGAAAAATCACTGACTGCAAAAGGTGTATTCGGTTTGTTCGCCGCAAATTCTTTTGAAGATGATATAGAAATTTATTACGATGATTTTGGTAGAGGCATTTTAGAAATTCTGCAAACTATAAGACAACAATCTTTAAAGTCAGCCGGCATTCCAAATGTTGCATTATCAGATTTCATCGCACCAAAAGAAAGTAACAAAAAAGATTACATTGGTATGTTTGCAGTTACATGCGGAATTGGAATAGAAAAACTTATTGAACAATTTGAAAAGCAAAATGACGACTATAATTCGATTATGGTAAAAGCAATAGCCGATAGATTAGCAGAAGCATTTGCAGAATTATTACATTTTAAAGTTCGAAAAGAATATTGGGGTTACGCTTCAAACGAAAATTTTTCTAACGATGATTTAATTCAAGAAAAATATGTTGGCATTCGTCCCGCACCCGGTTATCCTGCACAACCGGATCACACAGAGAAATTAAAAATTTGGAAATTGCTTGACGTCGAAAAAAATGCTTCAATTAAATTAACAGAAAGTTTGGCAATGTATCCCGCAGCTTCTGTATGCGGATTATATTTTGCTCATCCGGATGTAAAATATTTTACAACAGGTAAAATTGGTAAAGATCAAGTTGATGACTACCGCAAACGAAAAGGAATGAGTTTAAAAGAAGCTGAAAAATGGTTACGACCAATTTTGAATTATGAAGAAGGTGAGTAAATTTGTAATTGTAATTGTGGAGTCTGTAAATGAATAGTGACTCAAAAAGTAATTTAGTTGATTTGTTACAAAAGATCGATGATCTAAAGTCTGAAATAAATAAATTTCATCCTCTTCCTACAGAAATTGAAGACAGAATTTTTCAGAAATACCGTCTCGATTGGAATTATAATTCAAATGCGATTGAAGGTAACACTCTAAATTACGGTGAGACTTATGCGTTTTTAATGCATGGAATTACCGCAAGCGGAAAACCATTAAAAGATTATCTAGATATTCGTGGTCATAACGAAGCTATAAACTATTTAATAAATCTTGTACGAAATAAAGAAGAGCTGACCGAAGCAGTTATTAGAGAACTTCATAAAGTTATTTTAGTTGAGTCATATGAAACTGATGCTCTAACACAAAATGGTAAGCTTACAAAAAAAACAGTAACTCTCGGTGCATATAAAACTCAGCCTAATCATGTTAAGACAGCTACTGGCGAGATACATTATTTTGCTTCACCTCAAGAAACACCTGCTAAAATGGATGACCTAATGAAATGGTACCGCGCAGCTAAAAATGATAAAGAAACTCATCCGGTAATTCTTGCGGCAATATTTCATCATCGTTTTGCTGAGATTCATCCTTTTGATGATGGCAACGGAAGATTAGCTCGATTATTAATGAATTTAATTTTAATGCAGAACAATTTTCCACCGGCAATAATTAAAACAAAGGATAGGAATAATTATTACTTAGCTCTTAGCCAGGCAGATATAGGTGATACAAAAAAATTTGTTGAATACGTTGCTGATGCATTAATTCACTCTATGGAAATTTATTTAAAAGGTGCAAAAGGAGAAAGTATTGATGAACCGGATGATTTGGATAAAGAAATAGCTGTACTAAAAAAGGCTTTAAATAGCCGAGAGGATAAATTTGAAAAATTTAGTTCTCATGAAGTATATCTTGAAACCTTAAAAATTTCTTTTTTCCCATTGATCCAATCAATCAATTCCATAATAGAAAAAATCAGTGATATGTTCGGAGTTAAAAATCTTTCTTATAGGATTTATTATAATAATTATCAAAATAAAAGCAATAGGAAAAAGCTTAACAATATTGATCTTTTAGATTTGATAACAGATTTAACAATCCTTCGTGAAGAACATTTAAATAGTATAGTGGTCACTTATGATCTTACTAAATTCAAAGTTAAAAATAATTCATTCAATCTATCTGTTCAAGCTGAAGTTATTTTTTACGAATATGATTTTATAATATTATTCAAACTATACTCCAGCAATTCGCCCAAGAAATCAATTAATGTTGATTACCGCCTACATGAAGGGCAATGGTTGGAACGGGTTTCATATGAATTTCAACTTACTCAAAATCAATTTGAAGATGCAAAAAAGATTATTAACAGTGAAGTAATTAATTATATTAAAAATAAGTCAAATGAAGTTGCAAATGAATAGAACTTTCCGCCCCGGTGCAATTGGTGCTTTAATGGATGAATACGAGCGTGTAGCTCTTGAACTTAAAAATCTTTTAAGCATTATTTCTCAAGAAGAGTTTATTAAAATTATTGATCCGTATTCGGAAGATGAAGATTGCAAATCAATGCAATCAATTATGAAACATGTTGTAAGTGCGGCTTATCGTTATGCCGATCAAATTTGCAGCTTTCTTAAAAAACCAATTACTCCCCATAACTATCATATCTACAATGTTGTTCATGCTATTGATGAGCTTGAAAATGTAATCAACTTTACTTCCGTAATTGTTTCAGATAAATACAAAATGACTGATGAGGAAATTGAATCTACTGAACAAGAAACACGTTGGGGTAGATACAATATCGAGATGATGTTTGAACATGCTATCGTTCATATTCTGCGGCATCGCAGGCAAATTGAAAAGATTATGGCTTCGCAGAAATAAACATCTTCCAAGTTTTAACAATTTTTAACTGTCTTTAATATTCATATTCTCTAAATTATGTTTAATGAAAACCAATATTCTCAATCATTATTTTTTTTAACTCATAATGGAGTTTAAAATGAAAAGAAATCCAAAATTATTTTTAATCTTTTTTCTGGTTACATTTATACAAATCCTTCCTCAAGAAAAAATAGATTACCATATGATGCAGAGAATTCGTCAAGAAGGAATGCAGAATTCCAAAATTGCCGAACTTATGAGTTACCTTTGTGATGTTTACGGACCTCGACTTGCTGCATCACCGCAATATAGACAAGCCGGTCAATGGGCAGTTGGTAAATTAAAAGAGTTCGGACTTGAAAATTCAGCAATGGAATCTTGGGGAACACTTGGTATCGGATGGGAATTAAAAAGATTTTATGCCGCAATGACTTCACCTCAATACATGCCTTTGATTGCTTATCCAAAAGCTTGGACTCCAGGCGTTGATGGTGTATTAAAAGGAAATGCAGTTTTTATGAACGTTACAACTGAAGCTGATCTTGCCAATTATAAAGGGAAACTAAAAGGTGCTATTGTTCTAAGTCGGCCCGAACAACCGGTTGCACTTGGAATGGAAGCTGATGGAAAAAGATATTCCGATGATGATTTAAAAAAAATTCAATTAGCGGCTGAAGGCGGTGGAAGAAATTTTGATCCTGCACAATTTGCCGCACAAAGAGCCCAAAGAGATTTACAGCAGAAAGTTTCCAAATTTATAAAAGATGAAGGTGCCGCCGCAATCCTTGAACCTTCTAGAGGAACTGATGGTACTATTTTTGTTCAAAGCGGTGGTTCATTTAGAAAAGGATCGGAAATTCCTCTTCCATCTATTGTTGTTTCTGTTGAACAATATAACCGGTTAGTACGCATTGCGCAAAAAAATATTCCGGTTACAATGGAAATGGAAATTCAAGCAAACTTTGTTACAACTGATTCTCTTGGATATAATATAGTTGCCGAAATTCCAGGGACAGACAAAAAATTGAAAGATGAAATAGTTATGCTTGGCGGACATTTCGATACTTGGCATTCTGGTACAGGTGGTACCGATAATTCTTCAGGAAGTGCAATTGCAATGGAAGCAGTTAGAATTTTAAAAGCTCTAAACGTTAAACCAAAAAGGACAATTAGAATTGCATTATGGGATGCAGAAGAAGAAGGATTAATCGGTTCAAGAAATTATGTGAAGAATCATTTCTTCGATGCAGAGAAAAAAGAAAAGAAACCTGATTACGATAAGTTCGCCGCATATTTTAATTATGATAATGGTTCCGGAAAGATTAGAGGAATTTATACTCAAGGTAACTTTGCAGTTATGCCAATTTTTGAAGAGTGGTTGAAACCATTTAACGATCTTGGTGCTGCAACGGTTACGTTAAGAAATACCGGCGGAACAGATCATCAATCTTTCGATGGTGCCGGGCTTCCCGGATTCCAATTCATTCAAGATCAACTTGAATACGATACACGAACTCATCACTCAAATATGGATGTATACGATCACACAAGCAGAGCGGATTTAATTCAATCTGCCACTATTATGGCGGCTTTTGTTTACAATGCCGCAATGCGCGATGAAAAACTGCCGAGAAAATATTTCGATCCTAATGCAGTACCGCAGAGAAGATTTCAGTTTTAAATAAGTAACTGAGTGCCTATGTGCCTGAGAAACTGAGATTAAATATTTAATACTCAAGCTTTTAGGCGCTCAGTTTATCTATAATTACTTACCGCATTTAAATTTCTAATTTCTTATTTTGAAAACAATTGATCCGCTTAATTGCTAATGTGTAAACAATAATATCATACAAAGGGAAAAAATATGAAAAGGTTTTTTTCATTCGTACTTATAATTTCAATTATATATTCAATAAACACCAGCATTGCTCAAGGTATTGACTGGATTAAATCAAATTACATAAAAAAAGATTACCGCATTACGATGCGCGATGGAATAAAACTTTTTACTTCTGTCTATTCACCAAAGGATACAACAAAAAATTTTCCGATCTTAATGGTCAGGACACCATACACAGTTTCACCTTATGGCGAGGATAAATATCCTTCTAACCTTGGACCAAATGATACATTTGCAAAAGATGGATATATTTTTGTCTTTCAGGATGTTAGGGGAAAATTTTTGAGCGAAGGTGAGTTTGATAACATGCGGGCTTACATTCCGAATAAAAAAAGTAGCAAAGATATTGATGAAACAACAGACACTTATGATACAATTGATTGGCTTGTTAAAAATATTAAATGCAATAACGGTAATGTTGGAATTTGGGGAATTTCTTATCCCGGTTTTTATGCTGCAATGTCATTTATAGATTCTCACCCATCGTTAAAAGCAGTTTCACCTCAAGCACCGATTGCCGATTGGTTTATTGATGATGATATGCACCATAACGGAGCGTTAACACTTTCTATGTCTTTTAATTTTTTCAAAGGTTTTGGACTTAAAAGAGATTCTGTTGGCTTTCAACGAAGATCTCTTCCTTCTTACCCATCACCGGACATGTACAATTTCTTTTTAAAGATGGGTGCTTTACCAAATGCCAATGCAAAATATTTGAAAGATCAAGTTCAGTTTTGGAACGATATGAGCAAACACAGTTCTTATGATGAATTTTGGCAGTCAAGAAATAATCTACCACATTTTAATAATGTTAAACCGGCTGTTTTACTTGTCGGTGGATGGTATGATTCGGAAGATCTTTATGGACCACTAAATATTTATCAATCAATCGAAAAGAAAAATCCTAAAAATGAAACACATTTAGTCATGGGTCCTTGGAGTCATGGCGGCTGGTCAAGATCTGATGGCGGTTCATTTGGTGATTTTCAATTTGGAGAAAACACAAGTGAGTTTTACAATAAAAATATTCTGCTTCCTTTCTTCAATTATTATTTGAAAGGCGTTGGCGAAATGAATTTACCTGAAGCAATAACTTTTAGAACAGGTGATAATGTTTGGATTAATTATAATGAATGGCCTCCGGAAAATTTAATATCCACTTCTCTTTATTTTGATGTTAATCAAAAATTAGTTTGGAATAAACCATCCGGCAAAGAATTAAAATCCGATGAATTTTTAAGCGATCCAAATAAGCCTGTTCCTTACACTTCAAAATTTTACGATTCACAACAAATGTATTTTAGAACTTATATGAGTGACGATCAAAGATTTGCTTACACGCGTCCGGATGTTCTTGCCTTTGAATCTGAATCTTTAAATGATAATGTAACCATCAGCGGCCCGATTTCTGTTGATCTTTTTGTTTCTACAACCGGAACAGATGCCGACTGGGTTGTAAAAATTATTGATGTTTACCCTGATGATTCAAAAAATCCGGAACCTAATCCAAACAATATCGAACTTGGCGGTTATCAAAGATTAGTAAGGTGGGAGGTTATGCGCGGTAAGTTTAGAAATAGTTACGAAAAACCTGTTCCATTCAAACCCAATGAAATCACCAATGTAAAATTCAAACTTCAGGATATTGATCATACATTTCAAAAAGGCCATAAGATTATGGTGCATATACAGAGCAGTTTCTTTCCTTTTATTGATAGAAACCCTCAAAAATTTATTGATATCTATAATGCAAAGGATGATGATTTTCAAAAAGCTCTTCACAAAGTTTATTATTCTGAAAAATATCCTTCAAATATTTCGTTTGGAGTACTTAAATAAATTTTATTCTTATAAATTTTTGATTAATTTGTAGTTAACAAAGTGGAGTATAAAATGAAAAAACTTTTATCAATTATCTGCTTATTACTTATAACCGGTTTAACGACTGCTCAACATCTTTACATTGGTGGTCAAGCCGCCTATACAAAATCACAGGATGCTACAGAAGGTGCTATTATGCCTGCCGGTGCAGTTAGAATTGATTTAAGCGGATTAAAGTTAGAAGGCTCTATTGGTTATAAAGCTGAGGAATATTCAGGCGGATATGGAAGTGCAAAAATTAAAGCAACATCGTACCCGTTTTTAGCAACAGCATTTATTTCTGTACTCCCATTTGCTCATTTGGAAGGCGGTATTGGCTGGTACAATACTAAAATAGAATACTCTGGATTTCCTGCAAGTATACCTTCTGAAACAGTAAGCAGTATTGGTTACCATGCCGGAGCCGGTATTGAAATTCCTTTAGGAAGTTTATTATTGACGGGAGATATTAGGTACGTAATTGAAAAAACTAAATTAGCTAACACCCAAAATGTAAGTGAATTAAAAAGTGATTTTTACATGATTGTTGTTGGATTGATGTTTAAAGTTTTATAAAAATTCCTTTTCACTAATTATAATTATTGAGGAAGTATGGTTTTCGATCGAATAAAAAATGCACAGCAGTATTTTTCTTTAGGAGAAAATATTGAAAAAGCTCTAACCTACCTTGCTTCAACTGATTTTACAGCACTTGAACCCGGTAAATATGAAATTGACGGTGAGAATGTTTTTGCACTTGTTCAAGAATATAACACCAGGCCGTATAGCGCTGGTAAGTGGGAAAGCCACAGAAAATATATAGACGTGCAATACATTGTTTCCGGTAAAGAAAAAATGGGTTTTACAGAATCCACCAAAGTTATAGTGATGGAAGATTACAATGATGAGAAGGACTGCACTATTTATAAAGGTGAAGGTAACTTTATAATTATCGAAGAAGGACACTTTGCAATTTTCTTTCCGACTGATATTCATATGCCTTCTATGGCGATTAACATTCCGCGCGAAGTGAAAAAAGTTGTTGTGAAAGTTAAGACTGAGTTTACTGTTTACAGTTCTCAGCAATCTATTGAAAGCATCAATGAAACTGTTCAAACAATTGAAGAAGTAAAACCCGTTGAAGAAATAAAAATTTTAGAAGAACCAATTCAAACTGAAGAAGTTAAATCTGAAGAGTCACCTTTAGAAGGAACAGAACCACAACCATCAAAGGAATGAATTATAGAATAATCTTTTTATTAAGTGTTTTTATTTTCTCATGTACACTTAAAGATAGTTCTGTTGGTCCAAACTCATCAACCCGAACTTTTTATATGGGTTTTACTCCAATTGCTTACGATGTAACTACCGATGCACTTGATTACACCTACAATAAAATTAAAAGTGATGCCGACATAATTTGCCATTACTTTGATGACGGCATTCCATGGGAAGAATCTCTGTTTGGTTTAACATATGATTCATATATTACCAATGACTGGCAGGTAAGAAAATCAAAAACACAATCAGCACATAAAGTAATTGTTTCTGTTACTCCAATTAATCAAACACGCAATGGAATTGCTCTATTAAAAAGAACCAGCGGAAATTTACCGCTGCCAATATCGTGGGGCGGCTATAATTTTAATAATCCAAATGTTAAAAGTGCTTACCTTAACTATTGTAAAAGAGTAATTGATTTTTTTAATCCGGATTATTTTGTAATGGGCACTGAAGTGAATTTATTGATCAATGAAGATGTCTCAATGTCTAAATGGAATGCATTTTTAGATTTACAGCAATTCGTTTATGGAGAGTTGAAAAAAATATATCCCAATCTTCCAATGATGGTTTCTCTTTCTGCAACAGACCTGTTAATCGGTTATACAAATGCTATCAATACATTACAGGCAAGAGGGTTATCGGATATTCTTTCTATGACAGATTTTTTTGCTCTTTCACTTTATCCTTATAAAAGTGTTTATTTGACCGAAAGTTTACCTTCAAATTTTTTTGAATTACTGTTTGCCATGACAAGCAAACCGGTTTGTATAACTGAAACTGCATATCCGGCACTTACTGTTACCACAAACAGCGGATCGAAAATTTATAACGGTACTTCGCAAAAGCAGAGTGATTATTTTCAAAAACTCTTTACTGCGTCAGATAAATACAATATTAAATTTATAATCAACTTTGCTCTTCGAGATTTTGATAAAGTATGGCAGGCAAGTGGTTCGCCCGATGATGCAACTAAAATTTTACGCGACAGCGGTTTTTACGATAAGAGCGGAAATGTACGTTCAGTTTATGAAACATGGAAAAATAAATTAAATGCTTCTTTAAAATAATAATGGTTGGCAGTTTATTTTTACCACCAACCATAAATCACTAACAACCGATCACTAAAGTCCAATCACTTTTTAATTTCAAGCAATTCAACTTCAAAAATTAAAACTGATGCTGGAGGTATAGTTTCTCCTCTGCCCTCTTCGCCATAAGCAAGATTGTAAGGGATATAAAATTCAAATTTATCTCCGACATGCATTAATTGTATTCCTTCCGTCCAGCCTTTAATTACACGATTCAAAGGAAATTCGGTAGGTTCATTTCTTTTAAAAGAACTATCAAATTCTTTTCCATCCAGAAGTGTTCCTTTGTAATGAACTTTAACTGTACTTGTATCTTTTGGAGTTGGTCCGGTGCCGGGGCCTACAACAAGCACTTTATATTGCAATCCGCTATCCGTAACCTTAACGCCTTCTTTCTTCTCATTTTGTTCAAGAAAGGCTTCACCTTCTTTTTTATTTTTAGCAATGATTGGCGCTAATTCTATTTTCCGTTTTTCTTCTTGTTCCTTTTGCTGGGCTTGCATTTTAGCCTGCATTCGTGTATTTAAATCTGTCAAACATTTCATTACCGCTTCATCATTCATAAGCGGTTTACCGCTCATTCCATCTTTCATCGATTTAATTAATACATCAAAATTTACGTTTAAGTTAGGATCTTTTAACGAACGCAAAATGTTTTGTCCAATTGCATAACTGACAGAATCACTTTGTGTTTTAATTTGAAATGCGGCTGGAGCTTTTTCTTTTGGTTGATTTTTATTCTGCGCAATTGTTAAGGATAAACAAAGTGCCATAACAAAAAAGATTTTCATGATTTTCATTTTATCTCCAATGATTCAATAATAATTTATTGTGGGTGACGAAAATAATTTCAATCGTTATTAATTGCAAACCGAATTTTGTTCCCGCCTAAGTTGTTGATTGGAAGAAAATATTCTAATTTGGCTGGCAATTTTATTCACGGAGATCAAAATGAAACTTAGAAATTTATTTTTAATTCTTTTTTCATTCTCAATTCTAAATTCACAATACTCTATTCCTCTCCTTGCTCAACACAAGTCAGAGCCGGTCCACTCCCAATTTTACAATCGCACTTCTCCCCTTGCTCACACATATTCAATTGTTGCCTTCGATGAACAAACCGGTGATATGGGAGTTGCAGTTCAATCGCATTGGTTTTCTGTTGGAACAATTGTAACATGGGGCGAAGCCGGAGTTGGTGTTGTGGCAACTCAATCATTTGTTAATCCGGCTTTCGGTCCGCAAGGATTGGAATTATTTAAAAAAGGTAAAACCCCTCAAGAAGTAGTGGATGAATTAATCAAAGCTGATGAAGGAAGAGAATTCCGGCAGCTTGCGGTTCTTGATTCAAAAGGAAATGCCGCATCATTCACCGGAAAAAATTGTATTCAGCCTGCTGGAAATATTGTTGGCAAAAATTTTTCTGTTCAAGCAAATTTAATGAGTAACGATAAAGTCTGGCCTGCAATGGCTGAATCATTTCAGAAATCGAAAGGACCATTAGCAGAAAGAATGCTGCTTGCACTTGAAGCGGCTGAAAAAGCCGGTGGTGATGTTAGAGGGAAACAATCTGCTGCAATTCTTGTCGTGCGCGCAAAACCAACCGGAAAAGTTTGGGAAGACAGACTTGTAGATATTCGAGTTGATGATAATCCAAATCCATTAGTTGAATTAAGAAGAATTTTAAAAGTTCACCGGGCATATGAGCACATGAACAGCGGCGATCTTGCTGTTGAAAAAAATGATATGGATAAAGCGATGAAGGAATATTCTTCTGCAATGAAAATGTTTCCGGATAACCTTGAAATGAAATATTGGTCTGCCGTAGCACTTGCCAACAAAGGCAATATGAAAGAAGCTGTTCCGATGTTCAAAGAAATTTTTAAGAAAGATAAAAATTGGAAAGATCTAACTCCGCGTTTACTGCCTAACGGTCTGTTAAAAGTAAATCCAAAACAACTTGAAGAAATACTTAACTAATTACAACGGAAAACAATACTTTAATAGAACGCAGATGACGCAGATCTTTAAGAACTTGCCTGACGGCAGTCAGGTTAACGCTGATTAAAAAAAATTATCTCAAAAAAAATGAATAATAAAGATGCTTATGCTGCATTAAGAATAAAAGATTATCGAAGATTTATAATTGCACGTGTAACTTTAACTTTTGCAATTCAAATACAAGCAGTAATTGTCGGCTGGCAAGTTTATGAACTAACACATGATGCACTTGCACTCGGCATGATCGGTCTTGCGGAAGCAATTCCATATTTGTGTATTGCATTATTCGCGGGGCATTTTGCAGACATCATCAATCGTAAAAAAATTATTCTCTTCGCCGGATCAATTTACCTTTTATGTGCTGTTCTGCTTCTTCTAATTTCAACACAATTAAATCAAATATTAATGCACTTTGGAGTTACTCCAATTTTTGTGATAATATTTATTACCGGCTTGGCTCGAGGTTTTATTTCTCCCGCGCAAAATGCATTTTCTGCACAGCTTGTTCCTAGAGAACTTTACGGAAATGCATCTACATGGAACAGCATGTTGTGGCAGACTGCCGCAATTACAGGTCCTGCATTTGGCGGATTAGTTTATGCATTTCTTGGAATTGGATCCGCATATTCATTTGTTATTTTCTTTAGTGCATTAAGCTGGATTTTCTTTTCAATGGTTGATAATAAACCGATGCCGGATAAAACTAAAGAAGAAAATATTTGGCAGAGTTTATCAACCGGATTAAAATTTGTTTTCAATCACCAAATAATTTTAAGTGCAATTAGTTTAGATATGATCGCCGTTTTTTTCGGCGGTGCTGTTTCAATTCTTCCAATCTTTGCCGATAAAATATTACATACAGGTGCAGAAGGATTGGGAATGTTACGAGCCGCACCGGCAGTCGGTGCATTGATCATGTCCTTTGTGCAGGCACACAATCCTCCATTCAAAAATGCGGGAAGAAACTTGCTCGTTTGCGTTTTTGGATTTGGCGTTACTACAATTCTATTTGCAATATCTCAAAATTTATATCTCGCTTTTTCTTTGCTATTGCTTGGCGGAATGTTTGATAATGTAAGCGTGATTATACGAAGCACAATTCTTCAATTATTTACTCCCGATGAAATGCGCGGTAGAGTTTCTTCAATCAACGGAATATTTATCGGTTCGTCGAATGAGCTCGGTTCATTTGAATCCGGTGTCGCAGCAAAACTATTAGGATTAATTCCCTCAATAATATTTGGTGGAAGTATGACTTTAATTACTGTTACAATTACCGGATTTATTGCGCCGAAGTTGAGAAGATTAAAAATGTAAAAACTGTCATTCTGTTCCCGATCTTGCCTGTCGGCAGATAAGTGTTAACCGGGAGAACTTGTCCGCCGTCTTTTAGGTGGAGAGTCTCAATGATTTTATTCTTCCAATTTATTTATAGGAAATGATTCCCCCGCCTTGCGGTGTCAGTATGACTATTGACTGCTATTTTTGTTTCTGTTAATTTAATGCAGTACCAATCTGTATACTTTCTTAATGAACCGGGGTACTTTGTTTTGAAATTAAGTGAACAAAGAAAATAGATTTGCCTTTACTGTCTTTCTAAAAAAACTAATAAATGCTGGTGGAAAACGCACTTTGGATAAGTTATCCTCCGGCGGGCTTGCCCGGCTTTGACGGGTTAATTAATAGTTAGGCGTCTATCATTAGAAGGTGACAAAATGAAAAGAAAATTTATATTTATCATTATAACCTTAATTTTTCTCTCACTTAGTGGTTGCTTTAGTAATATAATAAGAGACCAATTAAATCCTTGGATTGGACATACAGAAGCTGAATTAATTCATTCTTGGGGCGCTCCAGCTAGGGACTATCCTGATGGAAAAGGTGGGAAAATTCTTATATATAACCAAAGGTCTTCAGATGGTTCGACAAGAGTAACACAAATGTATATCAATAAAGAAGGTAAAATTTATTATTGGCAAGTTAATTGGGAATGACATTATGATTGTATTATCAAAAAACCAAAAAAAATTTGTCAGAGATATAAAAAATAAAGAGGTGTATGATGCTGAATCGTTTATTAAGAAATATTGTCGCATAAGGAAAGTTATTTTATGTGATAATTCATCCTTTCTAAATTATACTTTTTCAAAGGGAGAAGAAGCATTTGTTTTAGAGGAAACTGAAAGCCCAGCTGAATTAATTTTTGAGTTTATAGATTTATGTTTGAAACTGGAAGAAGAAAAGTTAATTGTTGCAGTATCAATCACACCACATAAAATTGTTCCATTATTTGAAGATAAAAAACTTTTAGGTGAGCATTCACCAGCAAGAATGTATTTCCCAGATGAATATGTTTTACCAATAGTTCATTTATTTAATAAAAAATTCTATCCGACATCAGAAATATCAAAGTTAAAGAGGAAAGTATATAAGAATAGAAAAGATAAATATTATCATCGTTCTCTTATCATTGCTTGGGCAAGTTTTGTTTTGGCATTGATGGTTGGACTAACAAACGTGTTTGATTTATTTAGTCCAAAAAAAATTGAACAAAATAATATCGGTAAAGCGGACACTATTTCCGTAAAAATTATTCCTATTGATTCAACTTCATTAGATACTTTGATTGGGAAGGTGCAAAATGATTCTAAGATTAATAATACTAGTAATCATAATCGAACTAATATCAAGTAATTACACAATTTCACAAGTGGATTTAAAACCAGAAGATATTTATGAAAAGGTTACTGCTTCTGTAGTTGTTGTTTTAGCATATGATTTTAATAACAATCTTAAATCACAAGGTAGCGGAGTTGTTATTGATAGAAAGGGATATATTGCGACTAATTATCACGTTTATGCAGAATGTGAAAGACTTGAAATAAAACATAATGATAAAATTATTAATGAAATTGAAGTTATAGGTGCTGATGTTGAAAAAGACATTTTGATAATAAAAGTTAAAGAAAACATTTTCCCCGCCATTAGTAAAGCAAATTTTCAAAAGCTAAAAGTCGGTCAAAGAATATATGCAATTGGTTCACCACTGGGTTATGAAAATTCAATATCAGATGGAATAATCGGAGGCTTAAGAAATATTTCCGAACTAAATCGAAATTATATTCAGATTACCACGAGCATTTCGCCTGGTAGTAGTGGTGGAGCTGTTGTAAATGCAAGAGGAGAATTAATCGGAATTAGTACACTAACACATAAGGGGGGTCAAAATATTAATTTTGCTATTCCAATAACAGATATTGATAATGTTAAATTAGCAGAGCCAAATGATAAATTATACTTAGAAACACTATCCAATTTTTACAAAGGATATAACTCTTTTCTGTCGAAAGATTATGATAATGCTCTTAAGTATTTTGAAAAGTGTTTAAGTTTGAAACCTTTCCCAAACGTTTATAATAATTTAGGTTGCACTTATGATGCGATTAATAATTTTGATAAAGCCATAAGTAATTTCAATTTAGCCATTAATCTAGACCTTAATTATGTTGATGCATTTTATAATTTGGCTCATACATATCAAAAGATGAAGAAGTATAATGATGCAGTTAAATATTATAAAAAAGCCGTAGAGATTGAACCAACATATGCAAGTGCTATATATAATATTGGCTACTTGTACGAATTGCTTAAGGAATATAATTTAGCTGAAACATACTACAATAAGACACTTGAAGTAAATAAAAACCACGTAAAAGCCATTGGAGGTCTTGCTGGAATTACTGCTCAACGTGGTGAATTAAATGAATCAGTAAAACTATATGAACAAGCAATACGAATTGATTCATTCATTCCAGAATTATATTTTAATTTAGCTACAGTTTACTACTTTCTCAAAGATTTTAATTCTGCTATTAAAACTTTAAAGACTGCAATCGAATTAAACCCCAATTACATTGAAGCCTATTTAAAAATAAGTGGCATTTATATTCAAAATGGTGATTATTCTTCTGCTGTTAATTACACAAGAACAGCCGCAAGATTAGGAAGTAAAGATGCGCAAAAAATACTTATTCAATTGAATGAGACTTGGTAATAATTTTTTTTTGTTCAGAATGTTATTCGCAAGTGGAATATCAGAAATGCCTAACAAGCCAATCAACCCTACTGCCTTTTCGCACTTGGCAGTATTTAAATTATTGGCCTGGTTGTTCAGTGTTAAGTTTTTTGTTCTAAGTTGTTCTATTAATTAACATTGTTGCAAACTGCACTTGCAATGAAAGATATGTGCAGTTTGCTAAATCTTTGGCTTTGTCGTTTTAATCTGTATTGCTGTTCTTGGCAGCGGGTTAGCAGCAACGCCGTTAAATCTCAAAACGGAAACTCTTCTTTATAATTAATCTTCTCTTCCAATTTCTTCTGCTCAACATTTTTCTTTGCAAGTTTATGCTCGCGGTTACCTTCAACATAAATTGCTTTGTATGGTTTGGTTGGACACGCAAACTCACATGCACCACAACCGATGCAGTAATCATCGCGCGTTTCGGGTATAAATAATTTCCCTTCAAAAGGAATCATGTGAACGGCTTTTGTCGGGCAGTGCTCGGAACATGCGCCGCAATCGGTTTTTTGTGTCTGCACAATACAATTATCTTTTACGAAAATTGCTTTGCCTATCTGAGTTAGTTTTTTCTTTTCAAGATCAATCGGCAGTATTGCACCGGTAGGACAAACATCGCTGCAAATCTTGCAATCAAAATTGCAAAAGCTTGCAATGTTATCCATTCTCGGCTGAAGCATTCCAAGAAATCCGTATTCCAAAAACGACGGCTGCAAAACTTGCGTTGGACAAGCACTTACACACAAATGGCACGCTGTACATTTGCCGTTAAATTTATCAATGCTCACTGATCCCGGCGGAGAAACGGCATTCTTTCTGAAAACTGGTTTTGTACTTGGCTTTGTTACAACAATCTTTTTTTGAATTTGGGCTGCAAGAGATGATAATGAAATCAAGAAAACAGAAGACTTGAATAAAAAGGAACGTTTGTTGATATCAAGGTTTACATGATTGGATGATTGAATGTTTGAATGTTTGAAATATGTTCTATCTAACACAATTCCGTTTGTGGGGCAGTTGGTAAGACAATCAAAGCACATTACGCAACGGCTTGTATCAATAGTTTTATTATCGCTATCAATACAGTTGGCTCTGCATTCTTTAGCACAAATACCGCAGCTTAAACAATCTTCATTCTTAATTACAATCTTGAACAAAGAAAATTTAGAAATGTATCCAAGCAAGGTTCCAACAGGACAAACAGTGTTACAGTACAATCTTCCTTTTATCCAGGACATTACAACAACAAAAACAAAAAACGCAGTTGTTATTATAAACGGAATTAATGTGAAAGCCTTTAGATCATATCCGTAAACAGCATATAATTTGAAACGGTCTGATACGAATGCAGCAATGTTATTCAATCCAACCATTATTGGACGGAAAAAATTTCCGGCAAATCTGCCGTAGATGCTGTAAGGATCCAATAAATTAATTGCAAGCGAGCTTCCAAAAACAAAAACCAAAATTGGAATTATAAGTAAAGAAAGTCTGAGTGTTTTTTGTTCATTCAGAAATTCGAAACGCCTTTTATCACTCCTTTTTATTTTTCCTCTTATCCAATTAACAAAATCTTGAAGAGTTCCTAATGGGCAAATTGAAGAACAATAAACTCTTCCGAATAAAATTGTGAGAATTAAGATTATTAAAAATCCAAATGAGGAAACTGATAACAGCGCAATAAATTTTAATACAGACGGGGCAAATTGTAAGTAAACAATTCCATTTGAGAGGTACGGCGGGATAAAAGAAAAAATATCTGCAAATAAAAATGTTGTTGGTATAAAGAAAATTATTGAAACAATAATTCTAATTTTCCGGAGAAAGGAACCACTCATTTTTTACAAAATAATTCGTTTGATGTTGAGTGAACTCAAATCCTTTTTGCCAACTCCCATTGCATTGGCAATTTTGATATAAGAAATTTCATCAGGTTCAATTCCAAAAAGTTTTGCAGCGGCAGCATCGGCAGCAACCATATCGGTAGATACAATTTGAGATTTCAATGTTGTAACATCATCCACCGAAACACCGCGCGGACCGTTCCGTTTCATAACATAATAGGCATCAACAATATTCAAATCCGGTTTACGGTAAGTGGCGTAATCTGCAATGCATTGATGAAGATCGTTGCTGTGCCAGTAACCGCGATCCCAAACAACGCCCATCAAATTTTTCATTGCTATTGTAAGTCGTGTTGAACTGTGACTTTTTAAAATCGGCATATTAATAAACACATTACTATCAAGAAGAACTTCGTGAACTTTTGCGTTGGTTAATTTTTTACCGGACTTTACAGAAACATCCTGATAATAATTTTCAGAATCACCGGAAACAATTTTACCGCCTGCATCTTTAACTGCTTTTTCAATTCCGCTGTTCGAATAACATCTTCTCCAATTATCACATGTATGATCAAATACCAAAACTTCTTTTGCCCCGGCATCAAAGCAGTGTTTTATAACTCGCGAAACAAGTTTTGGATTTGTATTTCCGGCACGTTCAGGAGAAACATCCCATCCAATATTCGGTTTCAAACAAACTTTCTGATTTGATTTAACAAAATTTTTCATTCCGCCAAGAGCTTTAATGGCATCATCGAACATAACATCTGCTTCGCCGCCTTTTACGGCAACAAGATCAAAAGCAGCCGGTAAAATTTTTGAAGTTTTAGCAAAATAGTTTCCAAAAATTCCGGGGATTGTAACCGATGCGGCTGTAACAGTAATGCTTTGTTTTAAAAATTCTCTTCTATCCATCTTAAATTCTTTTTTTGGTTTTTATTTTGTTGAAACTTATCAATATGTTATTTTGGATTCAAGATAATTATGGAGATCGTTTAATGAAAGCTACATCAATTACTTTTTCAAAACCGGATATTAAAACAGTAGTTTATGATTTAATTGCTGTTTCTATTGTTACATTAACACCCGCATTGTCGCACACTCTTTCTATTCCTATTTATTATTTCGATCCGATGAGAATTATTCTACTATTAAGTGTTTTATATACATCAAGAGCAAATTCTTACCTTCTTACTTTAGTTCTTCCGATTTTCTCATTTATTATTTCCGAGCACCCGGTTCTGTTAAAATCTTGGCTGATTTCTTCCGAACTGACATTGAATATTTTTCTATTCTTTTACCTAACAAGAAAAATTAATAATACTTTTGCGGCAGTTCTGCTAAGTATTATTATCAGTAAAATCTATTATTATACTTTAAAATTCTCTTTTGTTAGTATGGGATTAATTGACGGTGAGATTTTTTCTACGCCGGTTATTTATCAGGTAATTGTATTTCTCGCACTAACTTTAGTGATAGGCTACTTTTTCAAGAAGAAGAAAATTGCTGACTGATCTTGTTGAATAGCAATTCAAAATATTCAATCTTCGAAACGGAAGTTTTTATCCGTCCCGATGATATTGATATGAACAATCATGTTCATTATTCGAAGTATCTCGATTATCTTTTATTGGCACGATACGATCAAATGAAAAAAGATTATAAAGTTCCGATGGAAGAATTTATTGCAAGAGGATATTCATGGGTCGGTTCAACCGTTCATATTGATTATAAACGTGCTGCAAAACTTGGCGATAAATTAATTGTAAGAACTCAAGTTGATTCATTCAGCGGTGCACAGGTAAAAGTAAATTTTTGGATGATCTTAAAAGAATCAGAAAAAGTTTCTACCGAAGGCCATGCAATTTACACTTTGATTTCTAATTCTAATGGCAGACCAATGAGAATACCTGAAGAGATAACGCAGAAGTATCTAATTTGATTCCATACTGACCCCGCTTTGTGGGGGAAGCATCTCCAAAATTTTAATCGTTCCAATAAAATAATTGAGATTCTTCGTCCCTCCAAAAGTCGGGACTCAGAATGAAAATCCCACAGAAATTCCAAATCCTTTATTAACGTACATGGGCATAACATTAATTTTTTTGCCGGCAATTTCTGCCGGTATTCCTTCAGGATGAGCTGCAATCATTCCAAATGTGTAACCGAGTGCAACAGCAAGCGGGTAATCGCTCCACCAATGAATCCCGGTTCCGACCATTCCCCAAGCAACTAATCCGGTTAACACATAACCAACAGGTCTTATCCACCAGACCTCAGGATAATTTTCAGCAATAACTATAACAGTAGCAAGAGTTGTTGTAACATGTCCGGAAGGAAACGCATCATAAGTTGAAACGTGTTTATGATATTCAATTTGACTTGGAAAAAATCTCCACACACCGGTTGGCGTTGAAGCAGTATTTGGAGTTTCTCTTCCTGTTATATGTTTAAGAACTTGTACGACCGTTCCGGAAGCTAAAACTGTTTGAACAATTTGGCTTGCCGTTCTTAGAGCTCGCGCATCTTTACCAAGCCAGCCATATAATCCAAACGCAACTGCCATTCCAAACTGTGTTCTGCCGTCGCCAAACTCTGTAAAGAATTCATCAAACTTTGTATTAAAACTTTTTTCATCGTGCCATTTGCGTACAATCTGCCATGATTTATCATCGGTAACAATTGTTGCGGCTGTTGTTGCGGCAACTGTAAGATATAAAGGAATTTTATTAGCATTCCATGTAACGGAAAAATATTTTACCCAATCATTAGGAATGTTGGTAATCATATCATGCCAATTAGGAATGAAGTTTGGACTTGCTGGATTGTTCTCTGAATCTTCAAACATTATACTTTTGGATTTCACAGAATCAACAGCACTATCAGTTTGTGCGTTAAGTTTTACATTTATAATCAAAATGGTAATTAATACTGTAATTGAAAACAATTTTAATAATTTATTCATTGCTTCTCACTTATCTTGAATTATAGATTTTAGATTGGAATTCTGAAACGTGGAGAATCTTTCTCCTCTTTTCTGAAAGAATAATTTCCTCTGATTTTTCTTGCTAAACCAGGCACATCCGTATTTGGGAAAATTCCAATTCTTCTTACTTGAAATATATCTTCATGTAATCCGAACTGTGCTTTGTCTGTTGCAAATGCATATTCATATCCGGCTTCTTTTACAAATAATTTGATTTCATCATTGCAGTTTCCGTAAGGATACGCAAATGATTTAATTTTACGGCCAAGTTTTTTCTCCAGCATTTTTTTGGATTCAGAAATTTCTTTTTTAGCTTCTTTAATTGAAACCATTGTAAGATCTGCATGTGTTAATGTATGAGAACCGAATTCAATTCCATATTTCATCATCTCTTTAATCTGTTTTTGATTCATCATCTTTAATTTAGGTTCACCTGTATTTTCATCCCATGAATTATATTCCGACCGGGCTACTAAAAATATTATTGCCTTAAATCCATATTTCTTTAACAATGGAAATGCAAGCGTGTAATTATCTTCATAACCGTCATCGAAAGTAATTATTACAAACTTTCCTTCTCTACATTCTTTCTTTATTTGTAAAGCTTCATTAAATGTAACTGTAATAAATCCTTGATCATTGAGATATTTTAGGTGGGACTCGAATTGATTTTCAGTAACATAAATTCCATGTTTGCCGGCACTTTGTTTGTTTTCAACAATTCTATGATAATAGATAATCGGAATTTCTTTCTCATGAAATCTTACAAATAAACTTTGTAAAATGTATTCAAGTCTGTCCACTCTTTTAGTTAATTCGAATTCTGATTTAACTTTTTCAACAATTTTACTATCGCAGTTTTTTAGTTCAAGAGAAATTTTGAGATCGTTTAATACTTTTTCAAAGTCAAAAACTTTTTCGATTTCGTCCATATCGCCAAAGTTTGTCTCAAGAGCAAATCGAATATTATTTTTATTAATTAACCCAATCGTGCAAGCTTCTCCGATTGCAATCAAATTTTTATTTAGCAGAATAGTTTCGATTGCAATTCTTCCTGATCCTATTACAACGGATGATTCATTAATAACTTTATCTAGTTCTTTCACATAACCGGTAAATTCAAAAAGTGATGTAAATTTTTTAAACCGCTCAGGAATTGTCTGTCCGCCTATTACCCGGAATTTTGTTTTTGGAAATTCACTCAAGTGATTGGAAATGTATTCCAATAATTTATAAACCAAATCCCCTTTTGGACCTGATAGCCGCGATATAAATGAAACAACTTTTTGTTTTGATTTTTTTGATTTTGGTTTTATTGTGCTAAGATCAAACCCATTTCTAAACACTTCTGTTTTGGCAGGCGAGACACCAAATATATTGTGCAGTTGTTCTTCCAATTTTTCGCAGATAGGAAGTGTATAATCACCGTACGCATGAAATAATTTTCTTGATAGAAATGTAGCCTGTCTTCCATGAATAAAAACAATTAGAGGAATTTTAGAAAGTTTACATGCAATTGACGAAACCCACGCACTTGCTCGTGAATGTGCAAGAACAATGTGTATATCATTTTCATTTAGCCAGTGTTTTAAGTGAAATACATTTTTGATTCTTGATTTAAGCGTGCGAACCGATAAGGGCATTGAAAAATATTCTGCATTGGTCTTGGTTGAAAAAGTATCAGAAATAATAAAAACTTTGTGACCACGCTTAATCAATTCATCCGCAATGGATGCTGCGAAAACTTCTGCGCCGGTAATTTCAAGTTGCGATAATGTCATTAAAATATTCATCTCAATCCATCAAATAAAATTTTACTGAATTGTACTGCAAATACTATCGGGTGTATCACGGTAATAAACATAAGTCGGAAAATCAACTTTAGCCACTTTATATCTTTCGCTAACACGTTCAAAAAAATCTGAATCGTCGCTGTAATCAAGATTCTTAAATCCATTCATTTGAAAAAATACATCTCTCTTTCCGAAAAAAGTTCCGCCAATAATACATTCGGATAGATGAATTTCTTTAGTTAAATCATTCTTATCTTTTACAAATGGAACGCCAATAATTTCAACTCCTCCATGAACAAAATCTATTTCGGGATTAGAATTAAAAAAATCAATTCGAAGTTGTAAGTGCTGAGGTTTCCATTCATCATCGCTTCCAATAAAAGCTAAAAGCTTTCCGCACGAAGCTAAAATTCCGGCGTTTGTGGCCAAAGGAGTTTTTCTGTTTGAATGTTTTAAATATCTAATGTTGTTGTTAGTTGAAATTAAATTATTCACATATTCAAAAGTAAAATCATTGCTTCCGTCGTCAACAACAATTAATTCCCACTGTTTGAAAGTTTGATTTATCACAGATCCAATTGACCTTTGTAAATAAGAAGCCCGGTTATACGTAGGCATTATAACGGAAACAACCGGCTCAAATGAATTGTAAACTTGCATCGAAACTTTCTTAGATGATTGAAATACTGTGGGCAAATATAGTTTTTTATTGTATGATTTTTTGATTAATTTCATCACCAAAATTTGATAACAGAAATTTAAATTTAATGAGCTCGCGCGAACAAAAAGATTATTTTTCAATTCTTAAACGTTACGAAAGAAAATTTGAACCGAGAGAAATGGATGATTATAAAATGCTGGCTAAACGACACAAAGATGATGAAGACCTTGATAAAATTTCTATGCAGAGATTAAAAAATTTATTTGAAAAATATCATGTGAACCGGGAAAGAAAAAATTTTGATCATGTATTTAATTCACCGGCAGAAAATTCTGAAAATCATAATTCATAAATCGTAATTCTTGGGTACAATAATGATTCTAAAATTAAGCAACAAAATTTTTGGATTTGCAGTTTTTATTATTTCGCTATCGGTATTTTTAACTACAATGCAGCCGACAGTTTCTTTTTGGGATTGCGGCGAATTCACCGCATCGGCTTATTTGATGCAAGTACCGCATCCGCCTGGAACTCCATTCTTTTTAATCCTTGGAAGAGTTTTTTCAATGATTCCTTTTGCGGATAATATTGGATTTCGTGTAAATATGGTTTCGGTTCTTGCAAGTGCATTATCGGTTTTGTTTTTGTATTTGGTTGCCGTAAAAGTCATTCTTAATCTTAAAAAAGAAACTCCAAAAACTTTATATGATGCTCTACTAATTTACATCCCGGCTTCTATCGGCGCACTTTCATTGGCATTTAGCGATACGTTTTGGTTCAATGCAGTTGAATCTGAAGTATACGCAACATCTACATTTTTTATTGCTTTTGTAATTTGG
>Ga0233419_10000034_pt1 | contig 28882 bp, 27 predicted proteins | sample Watercolumn_Mata_5_FD_194540 | JGI IMG/M metagenome (GOLD analysis project Ga0233419, IMG submission 194540) | Freshwater microbial communities from Lake Matano, South Sulawesi, Indonesia - Watercolumn_Matano_2014_100_MG | ecosystem: Environmental > Aquatic > Freshwater > Lake | place...
CTGCTCCCCGACGCATCGAAGCTTTCAACCAGCGCGCCCGTTGCGGAACCGCTGTGCAGCTCGATCCGTCCTATTCCCCTCTGGACAGGTTCGCTGAAGGTCAGCACGATGTTGCTGCCGGCGGCTACGCCCTTTGCGCCGTCGGAGGGACTGAAGACGACAACCGTCGGGGCCTTGGTGTCTGCAGCAGATGTCGTGAAGTCGTAGGTGCTGGTGCCGGAATAGCTGTTTCCTGCCAGATCCCTGACCGTGCCTTTCGCGAAGGTGACATAATACCGGGTGTTGCCCGTCAGCTCTCCTGTCGGATCGATCGTCAGCATGTTTCCTGAGAACGTCAGCCTGCTGCTCCCCGACGCATCGAAGCTTTCAACCAGCGCGCCCGTTGCGGAACCGCTGTGCAGCTCGATCCGTCCTATTCCCCTCTGGACAGGTTCGCTGAAGGTCAGCACGATGTTGCTGCCGGCGGCTATGCCCTTTGCGCCGTCGGAGGGACTGAAGACGACAACCGTCGGGGCCTTGGTGTCTGCAAGGGTCATGAGGGGAAGGATATTCCTGGTTTGAGACATGGGTACTCTCCGGAATGATGACCGGCTTAAGGATCATGACCGGCGGGTTGAAAGTCTTCCGCCCCCCTGAAACATGACAGGCACCCCTGAGCCTCTGCTCAGGTGATGAAAAGACCGGACTCCTCCACAGGGCTCCCGGATCCGAAAAACCATGCCCGGCTTCGGGAGATAGGTGCCGGAAACTTCCCTTGCTTCCTTTCGGTGAAAAAGCTGGTTCGGCTACGCTCCATCCTGCTGTAAGGATGGTATGGGGGGCTGCTGTACCTTGGCATATGGGGGCAATTGCCGTCTTAAGAGTAAAAATAACAGGAAATTACCAAAAAGAAAACTCCATTCCCGAATACGGTTGCGGACGTTTTTATTTGTGCCTGCCATTCTCTACCTTGACAGGTTCGAAAACCGGTCATTCCTCTGGTCATGAACTTCACGGTTACTGGACGGGACAAACGATCTTCTGCTCGCTGCGGTCTTCTCTCGACCGCCCATGGAACCGTCCCTACGCCGATCTTCATGCCTGTCGGCACCAGGGCTTCGGTCAAGTCTGTCGAACCGAGGGAACTGAAGGAGCTCGACGTCAGGATCATTCTGGCAAACATCTACCATCTCTTCCTGAAACCGGGCAACGACATCCTGTTCAAGGCCGGAGGCATCCACCGGTTCATGAACTGGGACAGCCCCCTCCTGACTGACAGTGGCGGTTACCAGGTCTATTCCCTTTCCGGACTGCGGACAATCACCGAGGAAGGCGTCACCTTCAAATCGCATCTAGACGGCTCGCGTCTGCAGTTCACTCCTGAAAACGTGGTGGACACCCAGCGCATGATCGGCAGTGACATCATGATGCCTCTCGACGAGTGCCCTCCCTGGCCTGCCGAGAGGAACTATGTGAAGACATCCGGCGAATTGACCATACGCTGGGCGGAACGGGCAAAGAAACATTTTGCGGAAACAGCTCCGCTTTACTGGTACAGCCAATATCTGTTCGGCATCACCCAGGGCGGCACCTTTCCGGACCTCAGGAGCCACTCGAGCCGGGAGCTTGTCGATTTCGACTTCGACGGCTATGCGGTCGGAGGACTGGCCGTCGGCGAACCGGCAGAGGATATGTACCGGATGCTTGAACTGTCGCACACCATCCTGCCTGAATCGAAGCCGCGTTATCTGATGGGGGTAGGGACGCCTGCAAATATCCTGAACGCCATCGAACGGGGCGTCGACATGTTCGACTGCGTTATCCCGACGCGAGAAGGCCGGAACGGGAGGGTCTACACCCGGTCAGGAACCCTTAACCTCAGATCGGCGAAATATGCCGACGATTTCAGCCCAATCGACGAGGGTTTCGACAACTACGTCTGCAGGAGCTTTTCGCGAGCATACATCCGCCACCTGCTCAACGTCGGCGAAATACTAGGCATGAACCTCTGCACGCTGCACAACATCTCGTTCTACATGTGGCTCACATCGAACGCAAGACAGCAGATCGAGGCCGGAACGTTCCTCGACTGGAAGGATTCGTTCCTGACAACGTTTTCCGCCAATGAAAAAGGGTAACCACATGAAAAGGGTGTTCCTGCTCAGCCTCGGCTGTTCGAAAAACACCGTCGATTCCGAGCGGCTGATGGCTCAGGCATGCGGCAGCGGAGCAGTTTTTTCCGAAAATGCGGATGATTCTGACACCATTCTCATCAATACCTGCGGATTCATCGGAGACGCAAAGGAAGAGTCCATTGCCGAAATCCTTGCGGCCATCGACAGGAAGCGGGAAGGCTCCGTCCGATCCGTTTACGTGATGGGCTGCCTCAGCGAGCTGTACCGGAAGGAGCTTCAGGAAGAACTGCCCGAAGTTGATGGTTTCTTCGGTACACGCGAGCTTCCCGAAGTGCTCGCTGCCATCGGTTCATCCTATCGGGAGGAGCTTTTCGACAGACGTGAACTGCTGACACCTCCGCACCATGCATGGCTCAAGATCGCCGAAGGGTGCAGCCGGCGTTGCTCGTTCTGCTCCATTCCGAAAATCAGGGGTCCATACCGGAGCCAGCCTACCGATCAGCTCCTGAGGGAAGCTGCGCTGCTGAAGAAGAAAGGGGTGCATGAACTGAACCTGATCGCGCAGGACATAAGCGTTTACGGCCTTGATCTCGGCGGAAGGCAGCTTCTCAACGATCTCGTCCTGCAGCTGTCGGACATGGAATTTGACTGGATCAGGCTGCTGTACGCCTACCCGGTTAGCTTCCCCGTCGATGTGGTCAGAACCATGCGCGAGCGTGAGAACGTATGCAGTTATCTCGACCTGCCCCTGCAGCACATCAACGACCGTATCCTCCTGTCGATGAACCGGGGCATCAGCCGGCAGGAAACAATCAGGCTTATCGACACCATCCGGAACATCCATCCCGACATCAGGCTGCGCACCACGATGATCGCCGGCTATCCCGGTGAAACCGGGGAGGAGTTCGAAGAGCTCATGCATTTTGTGCAGGAGACGAGGTTCGACCGTCTCGGCTGCTTCCCCTACCGCCATGAGGAACATGCTCCGTCGTTCATCCTCGAGGATACCGTCACCGAGGATGAAAAACAGCGGCGAGTCGCACGGATCATGGAACTGCAGGAGGAGATCTCGGCAGAAAAGAACAGGGAGTGCGAAGGCACTACCGTGAAGGTGCTCATCGATCAGGTTGAAGAGTCAACCGCCTTCGGACGCACGGAATTCGACGCTCCGGAAGTCGATAACGAAGTCATCCTCAACTGCCCTACCCACGATGTCGCTCCCGGTTCGTTCTGTCTTGCCCGCATCGACGACTCGACCGCGTACGAACTGTTCGGCACGGTCTCGGCAGGCTCGGATCGATCCGGCGCCTGAGATATCAGAATTTCACGGCAGCATAGAGTTCCATGCGCAGCCGGCCTGTTCCGGTTTCACAGCTCCCTGAACGGATCGACGATGAAAGGTATCTGACGGTCGGCGTCAGGCTGAAGGTCCCCCCCGGCGATTCGTGTAACGGAAACCGGTACTGTGCCCAGATGAAGGTATTGACATATTCTGTCTCGTCGGAAGACGGGCTCCTGTCGATGGTTCTGTTATAGTCCACCCATGCCATGAAAGGCCCTTTCTCAGCCTTGAGCCTGAAGAGGAAGCCTCTGTAGTCAACCGCTGCCGAGAAGTCGGAAGGATGTTCATCCGTCATGGTGCAGAATCCGTTCATCCCTATCTCCACACCCCTGACAGGAAATGTCAGCGAGGCACCGACGGTCAGCGGAGTGACGTTCTGCTTGAACAGGGAGTCGTTCTGGGTGTAGACGTCCGTATCGGTCAGGACTGCAAGGAGCTGCGGTTCGATTGTGACGGCACCGATCTGTGTTTTCAGGGCAAGATGCAGGGCATAACCGTCACCGAACACCTTTCCTGCCGACGCGTTGTCAAGCAACAGCAGTGTCGCGCTCAGGCTCCCCAAGTTGTTCTGCGCAGTATAACCGGCGCCGAAAAAACGGTTGAAGTTCAGGGTTGCAACAGGGATTTCAAGCGGTTGCGAAGGGTAGAAACCCAGATCGAAGACAGGGTTGCCAAGACTGCCGAGCGGAAGACGCCCGACTGCAAAACTCCCATGTTCTAGCACACGACCGATAACGGCACTTGAAACCTGAAGCGTATAGAGCTCGCTGCAGGTATGACCGACCGTCTGCCAGACGCCGGACGCACCACCTTCGTACTGAAGCTGTGCCTTGAAGAAATAACCTTCTCCAGGCTCCGCCGAGGCATTAAAGCGGACCCTGTACTGATATTTCAGGTCGTCTTCATGGTTCTCGATGTCCTTGGTATCGGCATGTCTGAATTCACCTCTGATGCGGATGCCTGCCTCACCACCCAGCCGGACGCCGGCTGAAGCAGGAACGGCAGGTAGCACAAGCGCAAACGCAGATATGAGTGACAAGATTCTTTTCATGGAGATATACTCCTTGCTGTTTGAATTCACGGAAAAACCGAACGAAAACAGATAACCGGCCTGCGGCGGTGAAAACCGGCATCGAATTCTCGTGACGCTCTGACGGGTAAACCGTCAGTTCAGGAAACCGGAATTTCGCCATGACTGCCGGAAGGCGGGAGGGAATCGTTCTAGAACCGCACCATCGGAAGTGGAGAGAACGGGTGGGTCTTCATCCGTTCCCCAACGAGACGAAGGAGTTTGTTGTGGTAGCCTGCATTCGGAAACGCATCGAGGACATCGACAACAAAGTCATCGGAAAGCTTGAACCGGAGCATTCCCATCGAAACATCGATCCAGTCCGCCTTTCTGAACGGCTCAACCAGCCAGGACTGGTTGAGCCGGTATGTCCTGAGCTTGTGGTGGTGTTCAATCATGGCCTCGATCTCGTCCTGCCATGCCGCTCTGCCCGTTCGGGCCAGGTACTCTCTTGCATGTCGTACGGAGGGAGCGAGATAGTCGAATGTACTGTCGGTCCAGATGCCGAGATCATGAAAAAAAGCTGCGATGGATATCGGCTCCCTGGTCTCCGATGCACGGCCTGACAGTGCACAGCAGAAGTTGAAAACCCGGCAGCAGTGGTTCCGGTAGGCTTCGAAGTCCTCTCCAAGTGTCTTCCGGTAGGATTCGAAGAGGTCGTCAAACAGTGGAGGGTTTTTCTCTATGTCCATATGAAGGGGCTGAAGGGTTCCTGAAGGCCTGTTTTCATGGAAGATAGTGAAGAATCCCGCGCATAGTGCGATTTTCCGTGAACTCCAGCCATCCTGCTAATAAAGGATTCAGCGATGACCGCGGAGACCGGGTTCTATGCTCGTGGATACCGGCCTTTCTGCGCAGGCTTTAAAGGATTCGGGCCGGTTCAATGCCCGCAAGTGTTCTGCACTGCGGTGCAACGATGCCGTCGTCTTCCGGCGGACATCGTTCTCCCTGAAGAAGTTACGGGCCTTTTGCCTGTATTCCGGTTTCAGGATAGCATCAATTTCTCTGTACCGCAGCAGAATTTCAGTAGGGCCCTGGACGTAAGGCGCAATCTCGTAACTGTTGTAGAAAAACATGATGCCGATTCCTGTCAGGGCAAAATTATCGTTGAACGAAATGCAATCGGCGAAAAGGCCGCCACGTTCGCTGTCAAGCCGCTCTGTGGGTGAAAGGCCTTTCAGTTCACGGTACTTCCTGTCGATGAGCGTGTTAAGCTCTTGTTCAAAGCCGTTCACGAAAATGTCTCCGGGCTGCAGGCGGCTGCCTGTGCGGGCATCGAAAACGAAAAATCTGGTAAAGGTCATGCCGTGTGCACCGCCGGTATATGATGTATGGGAAATATCGACTGACAGCACTCCCTCTCCGTTCAGGAGCACGTCTCCTGACAAATCGTATCGAAAAGGAATCTGCATGGCGTTTTCCGTCCTGAAGATTTCATAGTCCCTGAAAAACGATTCGGCCATGGATTCGATTGAACTTTCCCGGCTTTTCTGAACGCCTGCATTGGAACAGGTGCTGTCGATGATGTAGGACTCAATAACGGTGTTGATTCCGGAAACCCGCTTCCCGCCGGTAAACACGGGATAACGGCACTTGAAGAACGGGCATCGACAGTCTTCTTCATTGCACTCCTGCCCCCCTTTGCTGAACGATTTCATGAAGTAGCAGAGCGTTGTTCCTGCTGTTCTGTACCAGCCGGTACAGCCGGATGCAGCAAGCAGACACAATGAGGCAGGAAAAAGCAAGAAAAAAAGAAATGACAGGTACCGTCGACTCATGATCGGAGCATTGAGAGTGAAGATGCCGGACTGGAAGTATTGTTCGAGAAAAGAAATTTAATAACCGGCCGATAATGTTTTTCCATAATGGAGGATGCATGATTGTACACCAACCAGTCGCGACACCCATGCATCTGTTTGCAGATGATCTATCCATCGTGTTCGGTGGAGCCGCGGGACAGGGGGTGCAGACCATTACCTCTGCCCTGATCCCCGTCATGAAAAAAGAGGGATATCATCTCTTTTCGTGCACTGAATACATGTCCCGCATCCGCGGCGGAAGCAATTCAACCCAGATCAGGATTACCGGAAGGAAACGACAGGCGTACGTCAGCCGCATTGATTTTCTTTTCGCCCTCAACGCACAGGCTCTGGAGCACCTTCAGGAACGCGTGAGCCCATCCACTCTGGTTTTTGCGGAAAAGGCACTGCTTCCTGAAGCCTGCAGCGGGCAGTGCATTGACACACCGTTGCAGGCATTCGCTTCCCAGGCCGGCAATCCCGTTTTTTCCAATACTGCTGCCGTTGGAATTGTACTGGGCATCATGAACATCCCCCTCGACACCCTCACGGATTACCTTCGCCGGCAGTTTGCACAGAAAGGCGAAACGGTTGTTTCACAGAATATCACTGCTGCATCGCTCGGTTACGCCTTCGGTCGGCAGACAGCCGAAACACGAGACATCCGTGTTGAAATCCCCCGGCATGAAAGTCAGAGCGGCACCCTGCTCATGGACGGCACAGCCGCTGCAGGTATCGGAGCTGTTGCCGGCGGCATCAATTTCATCAGTTCCTATCCCATGTCTCCAGGTACCGGCGTGCTGACATTTCTGGCCTGGCAGTCGCAGCGGTTCGGCATCGTGACCGACCAGGCAGAAGACGAAATCGCAGCCATCAATGCAGGGATCGGCGCCTCGTATGCAGGCGCAAGAGCGCTCGTAACCACTTCGGGGGGCGGGTTTGCGCTTATGGAGGAGGGCCTGAGCCTTTCAGGAATGACCGAGACTCCGATCGTGATCCATATAGGCCAGCGCCCCGGTCCCGCCACCGGCATGCCGACCCGGACAGAACAGGCGGATCTGAACCTTGTCCTTTTTGCCGGACACGGCGAATTCGCAAGAGCGGTTTTCGCGCCGGGCTCTCTTGAAGAAATCATTGAGACCATGCAGAAGGCATGCGATCTTTCCCAGCTGTTCCAGATACCGGTTTTCGTCCTGACAGACCAGTATCTGCTCGATGCGGTTTCAACCATCGAAGCAACCGATATCAGGCTGCACCCCATTGCATCGCATATCGTCATGACCTCTGCCGGCTATGAACAGTATTCCCTTTCGGAAGACGGACTCTCTCCCAGGGGAGTTCCAGGCTACGGAGAGGGACTGGTACGGGCAGACTCGCATGAGCATGATGAAAACAGCCGAAGCACTGAACGGTTCGACGTCCGGAAAACGATGGTCGACAAACGGCTGAGGCGACTGAAAACCCTCCGTGAATCGGCTCTCATGCCGACCTTAATCGGCCGTGCCGATGCGGCTGAAACGCTGATCATCTCATGGGGATCGACCCGCGGCGTACTCGAAGAGGCCCTTGACCGGCTGGGAAACCCCGGAATTGCCGGCATGCACTTTTCCCAGGTCTTTCCGATCAATCCTGCCCTCCGCCATCTGCTTGAAGGAAAGCGGTTAGCCGTCCTTGAAAACAACGCGACAGGTCAGTTCGCCGATCTGCTCGGACTCGAGACCGGAAGAAAGATACAACACCGTATCCTGAAAGCCACTGGCCAGCCGTTTTCGGTTGAAGAACTTGTCGAATCCATCAGGGAGACAGATCATGCATGAGATCGTCACCCCTTATGACATGCCCCCCGGAACCGATGTCGCCTGGTGCCCCGGCTGCGGCAACCACCTCCTGCTCGAGGCTGTCAAGTCGGCGCTGCAGACGCTTGAAATCGATCCGAAACGTCTTGTCATGGTCTCGGGCATCGGTCAGGCCGCAAAGGCTCCTCACTACCTGAACACCCATATGATCAACGGCCTTCACGGCCGGGCTCTTCCCCTTGCGCTCGGCATCAGACTGTCAAACAGAAATCTCGTTGTGGTGGTTGAATCGGGAGACGGTGACATGTACGGAGAAGGGGGTAACCATTTCCTGCATGCCATCCGCAGGAATATCGATATCACGGTAATCGTGCATAACAACATGGTGTACGGTCTGACCAAGGGTCAGGCCTCCCCGACATCCCTGAAAGGCATGAAGACACCTGTACAGACCGGCGGAGTGCTGCTCGAACCTTTCAACCCCCTTGCAGTCGCACTGGGGCTCGATGCTCCGTTTGTTGCAAGAGCCTTTGCCGGAGACGTCGAAAAGACAAAGGAGATCATCAGCCAGGCAATCACGTTCAGGGGTTTTTCTCTCGTGGATGTTTTTCAGCCCTGCGTGGTTTTCAACAAGCTGAACACCTACCAGTGGTTCCGGGAAAACACGTACTACCTGCCCCCTGGCCACAATGCTGAAGACCGCACCGGGGCGTTCGAAACCGCCACAAAACCCGGCAGGCTTCCTCTGGGAGTGCTTTACCGGAACGAAAGCAGGAGATGCTACGAAGACCTGCTTGGCATCGGCGACACCCCCCTCCATGCCCGGCAGCAGCCTGATCGGGATTCCTTCCAGAAACTGATCGATACTTTCCGGCAAGACCACACCGGTTGAACGCACCGTTTCGTATATTCCCGTGATCTTTTCAATCCCGACCTCCGGACAGCTCTTGGCAGCCATTCCGGAACAGGGACTATCTGCAGGGAGTGCCTCTCATGGAACAGCGTTCATCAGGAATCAGCAGACGTCTTGTCATCATGTGGCTGGCCAGCATTGTCGGCACGGCCCTGCTCGCCGCCTTCAGCACGAGCATCGTCGGCATCAGGCTCTGGCCGGGGAATGTCTACGAACAGTCATCGAAGCGGCAGGAACTGCTGGCCCGGATGCGCTTGAACCTTCTTGCATCGGTCGAACAGGAAAAAAGTGCCGTCATGGCCCTGACCGATGAAGAATCGCGCAACCATGCCGACAAAGCACGAGAAGCTGCTGCCGCAGTTGAGAGGGACCGCCGGAATCTTGAGTCGCTCCCCGGACAGGACATCCCGGACAGGCAAGCAGTACTGCTTCATGATTTCGACACTGCCTGGAAAACCCTGCGGGAAATCGATACGGAGATCCTCGACGGGGCGGTGCAGAACACGAACCTGAAGGCCGCGGAGCTTTCCCGTACTATCGGGTCGGAACTGCTTGAAAAAATCGAACAGGATCTCGGTCGGCTGACAGCCAAAGTAACGCCAGCACCCCGCAGGTGCGAAATGGAACTGCTTGCGGGAAGAGCGGTTATTGCGACAGTGAAAATCGCCCGGCTTCAGGCCCTCCACGTCGATGAAGAAGAGGTGGAACAGAAGAAACTCATCGCAGCGTCGATTGAACGTGAAGCGGACAGGGCAAGAACCCTTTTGAAAACGCTCGACGGCATGACCGGAAGGAAAAGCCGCGCCTTTATCAGGGAGGCAAGACTGAACTTTGACGAATATCTGAGAGTCAGCGACGAGGTGATCAGGTTGTCGGAACTGAACACAAACCATGGCAGCAGGAAGCTCTCCCTCGGAAAAAAACGTATCGCTGCAGCTGAATGCGACAGGATTCTGAAGGCCTTGCTGGCGTCAGTTCAGCAAAAAGCAGCGGGTAAGGTCCGATAACCATCGAAAAGGACTCAGATCCGTCCAGGAATGATGCTTCTCCGCTAATGCATGATCACGAGCGGGTATGCGGGTCCGGAAGGCCCGCCGCTTCGCAGACGAGAAAATAAAAAGGACCGATAAGCATATACGCCGCCTTCATCCAGCCGGGTACGTGAATACAGTCAAGCACGGGAAACACGGCATATGCTGCTGTCGCCACGTTTCTGAAATTGAAGACATGATAGGCAAGGATTTCAGAACCGAACAGGAGTCCCCAGTAAAACGCTGCGAAAAGCAGCATCTTTTTCACCGGGCTCCGCTGCCAGAATGCCGGCACCCAGTGGGCATAGAGCAGATAGACCCCGAAGAGTCCTACAGCCCAGGCAAAAAGAGGATAGATGTTGAAGCCGCTGATCACCAGAAGTTCCCGGTTATATCCATACTGCCCTTTCGCCACGGCTATCCAGCAACAGGCTATAACCGAAGCAACGGCTATATGCGCGATGGCTTTTTTCCGTTCGGTGAGATACATGTAGGGAAAAAGCAGCAGATAAACAGCCATCATCATGAAATCCGCCCGGATCTCGCTGACGCTCAGCATAAGCAGCACGAGAACAGCTATGACCTTGTCGAGAAACAGCAGCTTGTTTCTGCTTTTTGCAAGTAATTCACCACGCACAGTATTTCCTGAAAGATGAAAAGTATCAAAACACCTGCGGAAGATAACGAAAACGTCACAATACCAATCGCCATGCCGTGAAACGGCATATCTGTTTCCCTTGCAATCAAAAAGAAGTCCTGCACGCCCGGGGTGCCTTTCGAGACCTGTCAGGAAAAAACCGGGGCATTGGATATATTAGTGTTGTTCCGTATCTATCGATCTTTCCAAGAAGCGGGGGACGCCATGAGAAAAAATACAGGTCTCTGGATCGACCACAAGGAAGCCGTTCTGGTTTCAATAACTGGCGATGACACGATGATTCAACGTGTTGAATCCGGCGCTGAAAGTCATTTCAGGCCGTCCGGCGGCTGGAAATCAGGAGGAACTGTTGTGGCACAATCGGTTGCATCGGAAAAGAAATCCGAAGAAAGCAGGAAACACCAGTACCATGCTTTTTACCTGAACGTGATGCAGTTGCTCGGGGATTCCGACAGCGTTGCTGTTTTCGGTCCGGGTGAGGCAAAAATTGAATTCGCAAAGGAAGTCGCGCACGTCAGTGAACTCCAGAACAAGATTTCAGCAGTCGAAACATGCGACAGATTGACGGAAAACCAGCTTGTCGCAAAAGTAAAGGCTTTTTTCGCGGCAAGGAAGTAGCCTCCGGAAGAAAACCGGTAACAGCAGCATCGGCCCAGGGGCGGACTGATGGATTGCACCTGCTTTTCCTGCCGGCACCGGAGGACGTTTCCCGAGGTGTGCCAGTCTTTGATCACAAACATCTTACGTTCGATCCATGCCTCCACAGGTTGTCTTCATAACGGCGGCGATGCTGTTCTCTGCCATACTCCCGCTCCCCGGATGGTATGATGACTTTCTGAGACTGGTCGCCTTCGGAACCTTTGCCTGGGGAGCGTACAGGAACTTCCAGATCAGGCTGTCCCTCCTCCCTGTACTCTATACGCTCCTTGCCGTTCTTTTCAACCCGATTGCCCCTGTCGTCCTGGCAAAGGCAGTCTGGATACCGATCGATCTCGGCGCAGGTGCTCTGCTGCTGGCGACAAGACGGCAGATCACAGGATAAGACATGCGGCCCTGATCGTACGGAAAACATGTTCGAAGAGCCAGAAGCCACAGTTCCGGCATGTTCACATCAGGCCACTCTGCCATGAACCCTGCCAACGTACAAGACAGACAGGACGAACGGCTTGCCGGTTCCGTGGAAAGGGTCACCTTTCACAGCGAGGAATCCGGATTCTCTGTCCTGCGGGCGAAGGTAAGGGGACACCGCGAGCTTGTGACCGTTGTGGGAACCGCGGCGACACCCAGCCCGGGCGAATTCGTTGAATGTCTGGGCTCCTGGAACAACGACAAGGTCCACGGCCTGCAGTTCAAGGCAAGGCAGATCACTGTGGTTCCTCCGACCACGCTCGACGGTATTGAAAAATACCTCTCCTCGGGCCTCGTCCGGGGTGTCGGTGCATACTATGCCAAAAAACTGGTGAAAGCGTTCGGAGAAACGGTGTTCGATGTCATCGAACAGCAGCCTGAAAGACTCCTTGAGATTGCAGGCATCGGAGAAAAACGGCTTGCCGTCATCGCCTCGTCATGGACTGAACAGAAAGCGGTCCGCGACATCATGCTTTTTCTGCAGTCGCATGGCGTCGGTACTGCCCGTGCATACAGAATCTACAAGACCTACAGGGACCAAGCGATCGCAAAAGTGACGGAAAACCCCTACCGTCTTTCACTCGACATCGAAGGCATCGGCTTTCTGACCGCCGATATCATCGCCGGAAGACTCGGCATCCAGAAAAACTCGCTGATCAGAGCAGAAGCCGGTGTCCGCCATGTACTGCAGGAACTGTCCGGAGCAGGACATTGCGCTGTACCGAGAGAACAGCTCATTGCCGAATCGACGGCACTGCTCGGCATAGACGGCCCGGTTCTCGAAGAAGCTATCGCTACGGAGATCGATCAGAAGAACATTGTCTCCGAACAGATCGGAGAAGAACAGTGCATCTATCTGGCACCGCTGCACAGGGCCGAAGTGGATGTGTGTGCGGGCATTCGCCGCATCATGGAAGGTGATCCTCCATGGGGGGAAATCAGCCCGGACGATACGATTCCCCGGGTCGAGCAACTGACCGGCATGCTGCTTTCCCCATCCCAGCGAAAGGCATTCCGTCTCGTACTGGAAAACAAGGCTGCAGTGATCACAGGAGGACCTGGCGTAGGCAAAACCACGCTGGTCAGGTCCATCCTTGCCGTCAGCAGTCTGAAGAACATGAAGGTTACCCTGTGTGCCCCTACAGGCAGGGCCGCGAAACGACTTTCGGAAGCGACCGGACACGAGGCAAAAACCATCCACCGCCTGCTCGAGTTCGACCCGCAATCATTCACGTTCAAGAGGGGAAGGGGAAATCCTCTTGATACATCGCTCCTTGTGGTGGACGAAACATCGATGGTCGATGTGCTCCTGATGAACAAGCTGCTTTCAGCTGTACCCGACAAGGCGGGACTGCTGCTTGTGGGGGATGTCGACCAGCTTCCCTCCGTTGGCCCCGGAGCCGTCCTTGCCGACATAATCGCCTCGGAAACACTCCCGACGGTGAGACTGACAGAAATCTTCAGACAGGCCGCCGCATCGCTGATCATCGTCAATTCCCACAGGATCAATCAGGGAGAAATGCCGCTGAATACCGAACGCGGTGAACCTGCCGATTTCTATTTCGTCCAGGCATCGACTGCCGAAGAAATCCACGACAAGCTGCTGCTGATGGTGACGGAACGCATACCGAAAAGGTTTGGCCTCCATCCCGTCCGGGATATCCAGGTGCTCACCCCCATGAACCGCGGCGGTCTCGGAAGCCGGTCGCTGAACGTCGAGCTGCAGCAGGCTCTCAACAGTGCATCGGAACCGAAAATCAACCGCTTCGGCACTACGTTTTCTCCCGGCGACAAGGTAATCCAGACAGTGAACAATTACGACAAGGAGGTCTTCAACGGCGATATCGGTCTGATTACCTCCATCAACCCTGACGAAGGTTTGCTGTTGATCGACTTCGACAAACACAGAACCGAGTATGCATTCGGTGAACTCGACGAAGTGGCGCTCGCATACGCCACAAGCATTCACAAGAGCCAGGGATCGGAATACCCTGCCGTGGTGATCCCTCTTGCCATGCAGCACTTTGCCCTTCTGGAACGGAATCTGGTCTACACTGCGGTCACAAGGGGAAAAAAGCTTGTCGTGATCATCGGACAGCCGAAAGCCCTCGCCATGGCCATCAGCAATAAGAAAGCGACGCAGAGGCTGACCAATCTGGCAGCGAGGCTCAGAGAATCTCTTCAGCAAGAAGGCCAAAGTTCCTGAGCATCAGGGGCAGCCTCCGGCGTCTCCTGCTTCACCTCTCTCCTGTGGCAGGGGAAAGTGTTTTTCCCGGACGGCGACGGCCTCCTTCTCCGGAAAAACTGCCGGGCCGAACCCCCTGCGGACCCAATCCTTGAAATCACCGGTTTACGGAGGATCGGGGCATCGGCTTTTCCGGCCTTGATGATCATAAACTTTTTCATGGCAGCTCTTTACCCGACCGGATTGAATGTGGACGGGAAGTATGTCCTTTCGTTTCGCCAAGTAACATCCGGTGGTGCGGGCGTACCCTTTTTTCGCTTTTTTCGTATATTGCGCGCAAATCACACGGCATCCTTGCCCTGCTGCCTTGCCTCTTCAAAGCAACATGCAGCTTCACGATCCAGCAGAGTCTCGCCACGGGAGATGAAACATCATTCGCTTATCTTTCTGACCGGGTTCAGCGGTTCCGGAAAATCAACCATCGGCCCGCTCCTTGCCAACTCCCTCGGCTTTGAATTCATCGATCTTGACAAGGCAATTGAAAAACAGGCGGGAAAAACAATCAACCGGATTTTTTCCGATGACGGAGAAGCGCATTTCCGGAAACTCGAGCTTTCAGCACTCGAGAAAATCATCGGCAGGGCGGACCTTGTCGTTTCCCTCGGTGGGGGCGTGCTGGAAAACGACACGTGTTTTTCCCTGATCAGACAGCAGGGCACGCTGGTTTATCTGAAATCGACACCGAGGATTCTGTCCTTCAGGCTTCAGCATAAAACTGACCGTCCATTGCTGAAACGAGAGGACGGAACAAAACTGTCACGGGAAGAGATCGAGCAGCGGATTTCCGATCTTGTTGCAAAACGGGAAATACGCTACCATGCAGCTGACATTGTCATCCTGACAGACACAAAAAAGATCGGAGCGACGGTCGAAGAGCTGACAAGAAAAATAGAACGCCACATCCGGAGGGCGGCAAGGAATACCAAACCAGACCATACACCATGCAAGCCGCTGTAAGTCATATCGTCGTCAAGACGCCCGTTGTCGATACACTCAGGGAGCTGTTCCAAAGCCGCGGACTGAACAGGAAAACCGTTGTGCTTTTCGATGAAAACACGAACAGACTGTTCGGGGCATCTCTCCTTTCGGCCATGGAACAGCAGGGATTCCGGACAAGAACGCTGGTCGTGCCTGCACGCGAAACATCAAAAAGCATCTCGGCTGCCTACAGGCTCTATGGAGAAATGATCGAATGCGACATTGACCGCAGCTGGAACCTGCTTGCCGTGGGAGGCGGTGTTGTAGGGGATCTCGGCGGGTTCGTCGCTGCAAGCTATTACCGGGGCATTCCCGTCGTGCAGCTCCCCACGACCCTCCTGGCCATGACCGACAGCGCAATCGGAGGCAAGGTTGCGATCAACCATCCTTCAGGAAAAAACCTGATCGGCTTTTTCCACATGCCCGAACTGGTCCTTATCGACCCCTCATACCTGAAGACCCTTCCTTACCGTGAAATCTGCGGAGGCATGGCCGAAGTGGCCAAGTACGGATTCATTGCAGACCGGGATTTCTTTGATTTCGTCAGCCGTCATTTCAGCGACATCACCGCACTCCGGGAGCCGTTCCTGACCGAAGCCGTCAGCCGCAGCGCATTCATCAAGGCGGATGTCGTGGAAAAGGATTTCCGGGAAACCGGTGGTCTGAGAGCAACGCTGAATTTCGGCCATACCTTTGCCCACGGACTGGAAAAACATGCCGCATACCGTAACCTCAGGCATGGTGAAGCAGTTGCCATCGGCATGCGTTGTGCGCTTTTCCTGTCGAACCGGCTCGGTTATCTCCCTGAAAAGGAGCTGCATTCGGGTCTCGACCTTCTGCGAAAATTCACCTTCCCGAAAGGGCTTGTTGCAAAACGCTTTCTTGCCCTGGATGTCGATGAACTGTTCGAAAACATGCTCTCGGACAAGAAAAAACTCGACAGGCAACTGCGGTTTGTGCTCCTTGACCGGATCGGGCATGCCTTTCTTCTCGACAGTACTGTACCGAAGCAGGAGGTATGCGCGGCAATCGGGGATGCTGCGGATTCTTTCAGGAACGGTTGAATGCAAGAAGCAGCAGGGTACCTTTCTCAACGGCAAGATCATCGACGGCGATCGCCCCGCCGAGTTCGCCGGCAATTATACCGCAGTTTCCCCCCGTTGCAACAACTCCGACGGCAGACTCGAGGCAGTCGATCCGGAGATACCGTTCGATTTCCCCGATCAGCCCCCGGATCTGCATGACCGTTCCCCAGAAAATACCGTTCCTGATACATTCGGATGTTGAGAGACCGAGAAAGCCGCTGCTTCTGCCGATGCTCACCAGCGGAAGCTGCGCTGTCCGGCTGTGCAGGGCTGCGGCCATGCTGTCGATACCCGGCAGGATCATTCCCCCGAGGTATCTGCCCGCCGAGCTCAACACATCCAGCGTGATAGCAGTACCGATATCAACAGCGATCATTGCCTGATCCGGAAACTGCCTCTGTCCCCAGGCGCACAGGGCTATCCGGTCCGCACCGAACGAATCGTGGTTTTCATACTGCAGGACAAAGGGGAGCTTCATCGAGGAGCAGACCGTTACGACCGGTATGTTCATCAGCGCTTCGACCATTCCCGCACAGCGGTCGGCAACGGAGGGCACGACACTGCAGAGTGCTGCTTCATGAAGTCCGGTATGACGGACGGCAACCGCGTCGAGAACCCTGTTCATCTCTTCGGGAACGCCGAAAAGACTGGTGGGAAATTTTTCGATTTCCGGAAACGGCCCGTTCCTGAACACGGCAATCGTGGTCGTGGTGTTGCCGATCACGATAACCAGGCTTTCTTTTTCACACGCATTCAATGAAACCGATTCCATGGCAAGGTAACAGCCTGAGCAACCTGTTAAGGACGTTTAACCTTGATGCCGGATCTCTGTGCAAGAAGGGACAGGAGCCGTTCGTAATCGGGAAGATTCGATGTCACGAACAGCGAATCTCTCATCCCGGCATTCTTGGCCACGATATAGATCTTTGGCGGAGGGTTGAAGGTCACAGGCTCCTGGTAGATGGAAATGATATCCCTGAAGAGGAACTGCTTCTGCGAGCCCTTGCGGAAACGGTATTCGATGCGGTCATCCGCAAGACGTACTGTATCGCCGTCCTGTCCGTGCTCGGCGACAAACCTGGTATTGTAATAGTTCGGGCCTCCCAGTGCGATCGTGGTCATTACAAGAAGCAGTGTGCTTTTCCAGAAACAGCCGAAATCGACACCGTAACTGAACTTGCCGTATCTGAAGAACACCGCCCACCCGGTGGCAAGAAAAAGCATCCCGAGAGCCCAGGTCGCGAAATAATAGGAATCGAGCCACCATCCGGGAAATGTCATGGGATAGTGAAAAATGTCCGCCATGAGCTGTCTTCCGAAGTTTCTTTGGTATAATAATCGGGAAAAATAAACCTTTTCATGTTCTGTTTTGCAAAAAATTATCAGGAAGTGCCATGAAGTCTTACCACAAGGAACTCTGGATGGAAGTACCTGCAAGAATGGATTTCGTCAACATCACCCGTGACGTCGAGCTGGCGCTCGGGGAGAGCGGGATCAGGGAAGGTCTCTGCCTGGTCAATGCCATGCATATTACGGCATCGGTGTTCATCAACGACGACGAACCCGGCCTGCATGCCGACTACAAGCAATGGCTTGAGGAACTGGCCCCCAACGAACCGGTCAGCCGATACCGGCACAACCGGACAGGCGAGGACAACGGAGACGCGCACCATAAACGTCAGATCATGGGACGGGAGATCACGGTTGCCGTCACAGGGGGAAAACTGCATTTCGGCCCCTGGGAACAGATTTTTTACGGTGAATTCGACGGAAGACGGAGAAAGCGAGTCCTGATCAAAATCATCGGAGAATAAAAGCGGAAGGGGCCTTCCGAGAGGCCCCCTTCTGCATTCTGCGTGACAGGGTTCGCATCAATGCTCGAAAAGCATTTCCGAATAGGTCGGAAGCTGCCATCTGCTGCGGTCGACCTGAAGCTCGAGCTTGTCGGCAACTTCACGGATGGTGTTCATGCAGGGCAGGATGCGCGCCGAACAGAAATCGGCTTTTTCAAGCTCGCTCTCCAGCTCCTCCATCTCCTCCACGGTCTCTTCGAGGATGGCGTTCAGCTCGATGAGCCTGGAAAGATCTTCCGCCAGGGATTTCAGGTGCTCAGCCTGGCTCCTGAGTGCATCATCGGACAGGCCGATGATTTCAGCAGCCGCAACGAGGTTGTTGAACGAACTGCCGATATCGCCCTGGTATTCGGAAACATCGGGAATAACCATGGTCTTGATCATCAGAAGCAGCGTCTTTGCCTCGATATCGATGCCTTTGACATACCTCTCCAGACGGATATTGAACCGTGAATCGATCTCCTCTTCTGTCAGCACGCCGTACTTGACGAACATGCTTCTGGTGTCCTTGTCAAGCCATGACCTCACAGATTCAGGAGTATTCTTCATGTTCGGCAGACCACGGTTGGCTGCTGCTTTCTGCAGGTCCTCGCTGTAGTTGTCACCTTCGTAACGGATGGCCCTGGTTGCCGTGATTCCTTCCCGGATGGCTTCAAGGATGGCATCATCCTTGGACTTGCCGGCATTGATTTTTGCCGTAATGGCGTCGGTCATGCTGTCCATCGCCTCTGCCATGAGTGTGTTGAGAACCATGTTGGGAACGGAGATCGGCTGGCTAGAACCGACGGCCCTGAACTCGAACTTGTTGCCTGTGAATGCGAACGGAGAGGTACGGTTACGATCGGTATAATCCTTGTTGAGCAGCGGCAGGTGGCCAAGACCGAGATCGAGAATCTGCTTTTCGGTTTTCAGGTTGATCTGGCCGCTTTCGATGGCATCAAGAACCTTTCCCAGCAGTTCACCGAGAAAAACGGTGACAACGGCAGGCGGAGCTTCGTTGGCGCCAAGCCTGTGGTCGTTGCCGATGCTTGCAACGGATGCGCGGAGCACGGCAGCACGTTTGTGGACCCCCTTGAGCACTGCGACAAGGAAGACAAGAAAATGGATGTTCGATTCAGGGGTTTCTCCCGGATCGAGAAGGTTCATGCCGTCAGCGATGCCGATCGACCAGTTGTTGTGTTTTCCCGAACCGTTGATACCGGCAAACGGCTTTTCAAAGAGAAGCAGCGAGAATCCTTTCTTGTCGGCGACCTTCCGCATGACTTCCATGACAAGCAGGTTGTGATCGGATGCTATGTTCGCCTGTTCAAAGATAGGGGCGATTTCAAACTGGTGGGGAGCAACTTCGTTGTGCCTTGTTTTTGCCGGAATGCCGAGAAGATAGAGTTCCTCTTCAACCTCCTGCATGAATTCAAGTACACGGTCCGGAATGGAACCGAAATAGTGATCCTCAAGCTGCTGGCCTTTCGGCGGAATGGCGCCGAGCAGGGTGCGGCCGCACATGACAAGGTCCGGACGCTGCGAATAGAATTTCTTGTCGATCAGAAAATATTCCTGCTCAGGACCGGCATAGGTATTGACTCTCGATACGCCGCTTACTCCAAGCACCTCAAGCAGCTTGATGGCGGACTTGCTGACAGCATCCATTGAACGGAGAAGCGGTGTCTTCTCGTCAAGGGCCTCTCCGTGATAGGAGATGAAAACGGTCGGAATGCAAAGGGTAATTCCCTTTCCTCCCTTCATCAGGAATGCAGGGCTGGTAGGGTCCCAGGCGGTGTAACCGCGGGCCTCGAAAGTCGAACGCATGCCGCCTGAAGGAAAACTCGATGCGTCAGGTTCTCCCTGAATGAGCTGCTCACCTGAAAAACGTTCGATAACCGAGCCGTCCCGGTCGATGGTGAGAAAAGCGTCATGCTTTTCAGCGGTGGAGCCGGTCATCGGCTGAAACCAGTGAGTATAGTGTGTTGCACCATTCTCCATGGCCCATTCCTTCATGCCGTGGGCGACCACCCCGGCGATATGTTCCGGCAACTTTTTCCCTGCCCTGATCGTTTCCTGCAATGCCTTGAAAACCTCTTTCGGCAATCTTTCCCGCATCGCCTGCGTATCAAAGGTCAACGCTCCGTAATAGGATGACACCTGTATTTTACTCTCGTTACTCACCAGTTCCTCCTTGACTTGTTTGCATGGTTGTAAATGATAGAAAACGAACCGTCATTTTCTGGACTTCTTTTCATCGAAGGTAACCAGCACCTGCCTGTCCTGCAGATTGTTACGGACAATTTCCGCGCTGATCCGGTTGTTTCTTTTCAGCTGCGATAGAACAAAGCTCGTGTTTGTTCCAAGCACGCCGGGCCAGCTCTGGATTCTTGACAGAAAACGCTCAAGGGAAGCCGTATTGTGGGTCATGACCTTCAGGATATGCGATCCTTCTCCGGTGACAGAATAGCACTCCATGATCTCCTCTTCCTTCACCACATGTTCCATGAATGACTTGTAATGTTTAGACGAGTCCACACGGACACGGACGAAAGCCTGGATGTCGAAACCGAGCTGACGCTCATCGACCTCCATGGTAAAGCCCTTGATGATGCCGCTCTTCTGAAGCTTGTCAAGCCGTTCGCTGACTGAAGGAATCGAAAGCCCCACGACTTCGGCAAGCTCGCTAAGACGAATTCTTCCGTTATCCCCGAGGGACTCGATGATCTTGAGATCGATAAGGTCAAGATGTCCTGACATGACAGAAAAGTAGTAACTTCGATTTTGTAAGAAAACAATTGAAATCTAAGAAACATCCGAAACTATGCAAAAAAATTGCAATTTTTTTCCGCGAATATCCTAAAAAAATTAGGAATCGCAGTGATGGCGGCTGAAACAGCCCGCATTCCTGAGTGCAGGTACTTGCAATTATGAATGCAATTTAGTAAAAAATGTGTTTCAACTGTTTTCTGCGCAAGGCGCGACAATGCCTCGGCAGAACGGCTCATCGGCAGGATACACCATGAAAGGACTGTACTCGAGATTTTCAGAAAAAGGCAACCCGGCGCAGCATGAGCAGCAGGCAGGTCAGCCTTCCTCCCTTTCCGGAACGGTATCGAACGATCTTCGCCTGATTGTCAGGGAGTCCGTAAAACTCGGCCTCAGGATCATTGCTGAAATCGACAGGATGCTCAGAAAAATCAATTCCTGAGTCTCGTCTGAATCGTGACCCGTCTGCGTGGCCGGCGATCCCCTGCTTTCGTTATCGTGAAACAAATCCTTATATTTTGCCTTTGTTTCCCGAAACTCGCCCTGATAACCCACAATCCTATCGACGTTGAAAGTAGCAATTTTCGGAGCCGGGGTCGCAGGCCTGTCTGCCGCAATTGAACTTGTCGACCGCGGCCATGCCGTCGAGATCTATGAGAAACGCAAGGTACTGGGAGGCAAGGTCTCAGTCTGGAAGGACAGTTCAGGCGATTCCGTAGAATCCGGCCTGCATATCGTTTTCGGAGGATACGCGCAGCTTCAGCAGTACCTCAGACGTGTAGGGGCAGACAACAGCTATCTGTGGAAAGAACACGCCCTGATCTATGCCGAACCTGAAGGAAAACAGTCCTTTTTCAAGAAAGCTCCGCTGCCGAGCCCATGGGCGGAAGTGGTCGGCGGCATGCAGGCGGACTTCCTCACCATGTGGGACAAGATATCCCTGATCAAGGGCCTTTACCCTGCGCTGGCAGGCAACGAGGAGTATTTCCGTAGTCAGGACCACATGACCTACGCCGAATGGCACCGGCTGCATGGCGCGTCCGAGCATTCGCTGGAAAAGCTCTGGAGAGCCATAGCGCTTGCCATGAATTTCATCGAACCGAACGTGATCAGCGCAAGACCGATGATTACGATATTCAAATATTTCGGTACCGATTACGAAGCGACCAAGTTCGGATTTTTCCGCAAGAACCCCGGCGACTCCATGATAGAACCAATGCGCCAGTATATCCAGAGCAAGGGCGGACGCATATTCATCGATGCACGGCTGAACAGGTTCGATCTGAACGACGACCATTCCGTCAGCCAGGCAGTGCTGAGCGACGGCCATGCGGTCACTGCGGACGCATACATTTCGGCATTGCCGGTTCACAGCCTGAAAAAACTGCTGCCTCCGGAATGGCTGCAGCACGCGTATTTCAGAAACCTGCATCAATTTACGGGAAGTCCGGTGGCAAACTGCCAGCTCTGGTTCGACAGAAAAATCACCGACACCGACAATCTCATGTTTTCCCAGGGCACTGTCTTCGCAACGTTTGCCGACGTCTCAATCACCTGCCCCGATGACTTCCAGAAGGGCATGGGATCGGCTAACGGAGGCAGCGTCATGAGCCTTGTGCTGGCACCAGCCCATCAGTTGCTTGACATGCCGAACGATGTCATCACCGATCTGGTCATGAAAGACCTTCATGAGCGATTTCCAAAATCAAGGCAGGCAAGGCTGCTCAAATCGACTATCGTGAAGATTCCCCAGTCGGTCTACAAGGCCGTGCCGGACGTGGACAAGTACAGGCCTGACCAGATCAGCCCGGTCAGCAATCTGTTTCTCGCAGGTGATTTCACCTACCAGCGCTATCTGGCTTCAATGGAAGGGGCCGCCCTCAGCGGCAGGCAGGCGGCTGAAAAGCTTCATGCCGGAATCGGAACGTGATGCTCTGCCAGCCCCAGTCACCGACATCTTCCCCATGCTGCCGAAAGGCTTCCCTTCCATCCTGCCGATGAACTAATTGAGGGAACTGCCGTTATGAGATGGTAACGTGACTGCTGCGCGTCAACGCAACCTCAACCAGACGTTTCATCATGCTATCCGGATCATCACCTCATCAGACGGGAAGCGCATCCCCGCGGGCTGACAGACAGGTAGAACTGCTCGAGAACACCGACTGCGGAATCAGCAAATTCAGTCAGACGCTTTCCCGCCTTGGACGCCATCCTCTTCGACCTTCAGAAACAGAGATCCTCCAGGTCAATACCGGATATCTCTGCAATCTTGTCTGCAGTCATTGCCATGTCGATGCGGGCCCTGACCGCCACGAACTCATGACACGGGAAACCATGAGGCTTTGCGTCGATGCATTGAAAGACAATCCTTTCGGAACCATTGACATCACGGGAGGGGCTCCGGAGATGAATCCTGAATTTCTCTGGTTCGTCAGCACAGTCAGACAGGCAAGACCGGACATCAAAATCCTGGTACGGACGAATCTCACGATTCTGTCGTCGGGAGGAAAATATCATGATTACCCCGGTTTTCTCAAGGATCATCGCGTCTCCCTGATAGCCTCGATCCCATGCCATACGCAGGAACCCGTTGACCGGCAGAGAGGAGAAGGTGTCTTCAGGCGATCAATCGAGACGCTGCAGCTGCTCAACAGCATCGGTTACGGTGCCGGGAACGGCAACCCTGAACTGAATCTTGTCGTCAATCCTGAAGGTCCTTCACTTCCCGGAAATCAGTCCGTACTTGAGAAGGAGTTCAGGGAGCATCTGGACAACAAGTTCGGAATCACGTTCAGCAACCTGTATACGATCACCAACATGCCGGTCAGCAGGTTTCTGAATACCCTGGTCGATACGGGACGATTCTGCGATTGCATGGCATTGCTTGCACGAAGCTTCAACCCTGCCGCCGTCGATTCCTTGATGTGCAGAAATACCCTGTCGGTCGGATGGGATGGCCGCCTGTACGACTGTGACTTCAACCAGATGCTTGAACTGACTGTCGAACCCCCCGCACCCCGGCATATCGGGCAGTTTGACAGAGAGAAACTGCTCAGGAGAACCATCGTAACCGGACAGCACTGCTACGGCTGCACTGCCGGAGCAGGTTCGAGCTGCCAGGGATGCCTGCTATGACAGCCAGGGACAAAGAGCTGCTGGTCATCTTTTCGAAAAACCCCGTAAAAGGCCGGGTAAAGACACGTCTCGCCTCGGCGATAGGCGAGGAGGAGGCGCTTCAGGTTTATGAAACCCTCAGGACGCATACGGAAAAAATCGCTGCTGCCGTCAATGCACCCCGGCACATTTTCTATTCGGATGTCATTCCTGAAAACGATATTCTGCTTTCAGGAGGGGCTCCCGGCTACCTTCAGGAGGGCAGGGATCTCGGAGAAAGGATGCACAGGGCGTTCCTACACGGTTTTTCTGAAGGGTTCGGTCTCATTGTGCTGATCGGAACCGACTGCCTCGAACTGACAACCGTCCTGATCGAAGAGGCCTTCCGCTGCCTTGCAGGGGAAGAGGTGGTCATAGGGCCGGCACGTGACGGCGGCTACTACCTCATCGGCCTGAAAAGGGCATTTCCGGAGCTTTTTCTCGACAGGGAATGGAGCACGCCGAATGTCCTTTACAACACTATCCGGACCCTCAGAGAGCATGGAACCGGCCATATGCTGTTGCCGGCGCTTTCAGATATCGACACAATCGACGATCTGAAGAAGAGCATGTTATGGAAAAGATCACCCTGAGCATCATCATACCGACCTGCAATGAACAGGAGTGCATCGGTCGCACGCTGAAATCCCTGCTCGACATGACTCACGGGCGTAAGGATATCGAGATCATTGTCAGCGACGCCGGCAAAGATCTTACCGGCAGCATAGCCGCGGGCTTCTCCGTCAGGGTCTGCCGGTCGGCAAAAGGAAGGGCAATCCAGATGAACACAGGAGCATCAGTAGCCGCCGGTCCCATCCTGTATTTCCTGCATGCTGACACCCTGCCGCCGCAAACCTTCGCCGACGATATCATCGGGGAAGTCGGTTCAGGAAAACAGGCCGGCTGTTTCCAGATGCAATTCGACGATCCCCACTGGATCATGGCTTTTTACGGATGGTTCACCCGCTTCCCTCTGACGATCTGCAGGGGCGGGGATCAGTCGCTGTTCATCACAAGACCGCTTTTTGATGCAATCGGGGGCTTCGATCGCCGCATGTCTGTCATGGAAGACATCGACATCATCGAGAGAATTCAGCAGAGGGAGGAGTTTCATATCCTCGACGGCAAGGTAACCACATCCGCAAGAAAATATCATATCAACGGCATGATCAGACTGCAAAGCCTTTTCGGCATCCTGCACCTGATGTACGCATCCGGTTATGAGCAGGATGATCTGACGAAATTTTACAGAAACAACATCGCATAGCGCAGACTTCCTCCGCCCGTCTCATCCTTATGCGGAAAGGCAGCTGCAGAAGCGGTTTAACTGCCGGATAACCCCGCAACTGCATCCCTGCATAATTATTGCATCGATTGAAAGAGTTCCCCTTGATTATTTATTATTATATTTATTGTGGATTTTTAGTTGACATCCATCGGCTGGCGCCTTTTACACTACTCTAAATTTCCTTCAAAACGAGAAGCATCATAATCATGGCAACCGAAGAACCGAACAAACCTGCCGGCACTCAGCCCTCCCTGTCTGCAGATGCAAAAACAAACGCCGGAAGCGGGGATATGGCTCATTTGATTGAGAACATGGGCGTCCTGATCGACTCGACCATCGAATCCGTCCAGGGAATGATCAGCTCCGTCAGTTCCGCAACGGGGCAACTCCTCGAAGGTGTGACATCGACCATGAATTCAGAACCGGTCAGGGAAATCATCAACAACGTGAATTCCGTATCCGGCCAGCTCATCGAAGGAGTAACAGCAACCCTGAAATCAGAGCCGGTTCAGAATTCGTTTCACGAGCTTGGCAAGTTCTGGGAAAACCTGCTGGTAAGCCTGAATTCGACAGTCAATTCCGATCAGGTCAAGAACCTGTTCGAAAATGTCAGCATGGGACTCGGCCAGTTGGTCAGCAATGTTTTCTCCACCACCATACCGTCGTTCGGCATGGGGGAGGAGAGGAAAAAACATATCCAGGAAATTCCGCTTCTCAGCGCCAAGGAACATCGTGAACCTCTCCAGAAGGATACAGCTGAAAACAAACCGAAAGCAGGTTGAGCCTCCTGCCTTCCCGGAGCAGGGGTTTCGGAATCGACAAGTGCCTCCAGGCTGTGCAGATGCCGGCATGGAGCCAAATAAAGCAAGGAAAAGCTGTGAAACCCGAAGAACAACAACCGCTTCGTTTCGATAACCATGCTGATGACAAGAGCTCAAGACGAGTGCTGATCGCTGACGATGACGTCTCATCACGCAAGCTTCTTGGCCATTTCATCACGAAAATGGGCTATGCAGTCCTGTTTGCCGAAGACGGCGATGCCTGTATCAGACTGATGAACGACGAGCAGATCGACGTGCTTCTGCTTGACATCAACATGCCGAAGAAAGACGGTTTCGATGTCATGAGCTACCTTGCCGAGCACAACATCAGGCTGCCGGTCATCATGGTAACAGCTTCCAACGAGATTCCTCTGGCCGTCCGGTGCATCAAGATGGGAGCATATGAGTATCTGACCAAGCCCCTCGACATAGACCAGTTGAAGATCGTTTTCAGAAATGCCATTTCGGAACACGCCCTTCATCACGAGGTGCAGCTGCTGAAAAAGGAACTGAAAACCAAGGAGCTTTTCCACCATATCATCGGCAGAAGCACCACCGTGAAGAAATCCATGGAACAGGCAATGCAGGTCATGGAAATCGACCTCAACGTGCTCATCCTCGGGGAAAGCGGTACAGGAAAGGAGCTTTTTGCCCAGGCGATCCATCAGGGCAGCAAAAGAAAAAACGGACCATTTGTTTCAATCAACTGCGCTGCAATTTCAAATGATCTTGCCGACAGCCTGCTTTTCGGTCACAAAAAAGGAGCCTTTACAGGAGCAAACGGCGACCATGTGGGTTTTTTCGAGCAGGCTGACGGGGGGACGATTTTTCTCGATGAAATCGGAGATATGAACTCCGATATCCAGGCAAAGGTACTGCGTGTCCTTCAGGAAAGGAAAATCCGGAGAGTAGGCGAGAAAACCGAACGGGCCGTTGATTTCAGGGTTATCTCGGCAACGAACCATGACTTTTCAAAAGCCATCCGCGACAACGCCTTCCGGGAAGACCTCTATTACCGTCTCGAAGAGTTTCCCATTAACATCCCCCCGCTTCGCGAACGGAAAGAGGATATTCCCCTGCTTGCCCGTCACTTCCTTGACGAATTCTGCAGCGCAAACAATCTCGGCCCCATGCAGATCAGCGATACAGCACTGTCCAATCTGTCTGCCTGGCATTGGCCGGGAAATGTCCGCGAACTGAAAAACGCCGTCCAGCGGGCAGCTGTAACCTGCCGTGGCTCTGTTATCGAAAAACTCGTCTCCTCGCTCCAGCCATCTCCCGCCGCACAGACAGCTCCGGAACAGACCCATGCAGGCTCCCCTGCCGAACCGGTCATTCAGAATACCGGAAGCATTGAAAACGGAAACACCGTTACCATTGACGAGCTCGAACGCACTGCCGTGCAGAAAGCGTTCAGCTCTTCCGGCCGGAATGCCGCAAAAGCCGCAGAAACCCTTGGCATCAGCAGAGCCACCTTCTATAGAAAACTCAAGAAGTACGGTATCCGGGAATAATCCTGATGCTGTTTCCCGGCGTTTTATCCTGCAGTATGCAATGAGAATCCCCTGTACCCGAGTCTCAAACTGAGATACAGGTGTTTCACGATGAGACACCCGACCCTGTCTTCCTGTATTACCGACGTCCTGCCTGCACAAACTCTGCAATCGCAAGCCCGAGAACCCGCAACCGCGCTGAAAACGGCACCTGAAAACACGGAATACCGCCGTGCATATATTCTGGCACCGATATTGCACAATAGATCTGTAGCAGCAGATCAATTGAAGTGGATGTGGTGAAGCAGAGCAATACACAGCAGTCATGATCATGAGTAAATTTCTTACATCAGTTGGCAGCTTGCTTCTGGTAGTGGGCAGTACCGGGTTAGCCTGCGAACCATTGAAGTCACCGCCAAAGGCAGGGAAGCAGGAGCTGCGAGCTGACATTGCCCAGAATGTTGAACCGGTCAAGTCACTCGCTTGCTCCCGGACCCCGGTCACCCTGACCATATCGAAAGCCGAAGCTGGAAAGAAGCCTTCTGATGCGTACCTGGCAGACGCCACAAGGCTTGGCTATACATCGATCGTCAGACAGGGCCAGAACTACCAGATTACGGCATCGGTGAAGACTGACAACAAGATGCCAAAGAACCTGGTTCTCTCGGTCACCGCCAAAAGCCCGTCCGGCACCGGGGAAGTCGGTTTTTCAACTTCGGAACAGACACTTGGCTGGAACAGCAGCGCAAAAACCATCATAAAGAACATCAAGTCCGGATGGGTAAAGGATGTTGGCGTTGACTACAAGCTTGTAAGGAACGGCACTGTGGATGCCATTGCCGGAAGAGGCACCATTACCTATACGCTCACCGGCCAGAACTGAACTGACCGGGGTCGCCAACCCGTTGCCGGACGGCGCTTTCCTTCAGAAGGACTCCCCCGGGACGCCCTTTGGAAGTGATTTTCTCGAATGGTATATTTCCATGCATTTGTAACTCTCCATGGATCGAGACCAAACGAGACCTCTATGCATTCCTTTTCCTTTCACTTTGCGCGACAGGGCGGGATCCTCTGCGAGGTTTTCTCTCATCCAATCCGGGACCTAACCTTCGCCGGGCAACAGGATTCGTCTTTCGGTTGCGGTGACATTGAATCCCCTCTGCCGGAAAGCCCGGCATTCGTTCATTCTGAAGATCCCATGGAGATACCGCATGCATGCCTGACAAAGGGGATATCCTTACCTGTTTTGGTTCAGCGTGAATTGGAGAATTCGTCCGTTTGAGTTAGAGTGCAAAAACGGAGGAAATCACCATGCGCAAACAGCGAAAAAACTACACGCCAACAGAGAAGGTCTTCATACTGAAGCGT
>Ga0233419_10000042_pt1 | contig 25692 bp, 38 predicted proteins | sample Watercolumn_Mata_5_FD_194540 | JGI IMG/M metagenome (GOLD analysis project Ga0233419, IMG submission 194540) | Freshwater microbial communities from Lake Matano, South Sulawesi, Indonesia - Watercolumn_Matano_2014_100_MG | ecosystem: Environmental > Aquatic > Freshwater > Lake | place...
TCTTTTATCGTTTATGCGAAAGCTGCAAAAGCTCCCTGATCGCGTGATGAGTTATTTCAATTCAAGCCCTATCAAGTATGCTGCATAAGCTTAGACGCCTGTCATGTATTTGCTTGCCGGATTAATACTATTATCTCGTCGATCATCCCTGTTCTCAATTCCGTTCGCTCTTCGCTGATGAATCGCAAGAACGTTGTGGCAACAGGAATCGGCTACAAGCAAACGGCCGGAAAAAAGACCGGGCAGTTGAGCATTGTCTGTTCTGTTGAACGGAAAGAGGAAACAGCAAAACTGACCGATTCTGAAATGGTACCGGCAACGGTCGAAGGTATTCCGACCGATGTTGTGGCAACCGGCCGAATAAGAGCGTTTCTGCCTCCACCGACAGGTAATTTCCGGCCTGCGCCCGGCGGAGTGAGCATCGGTCATTATGAAATAACTGCCGGCACCCTGGGCTGCCTGGTGCACAGGAACGGTGAACTTTTCATTCTTTCAAACAACCATGTGCTGGCAAACAGCAACGATGCCCCGTTGGGTTATCCGATTCTCCAGCCTGGTCCTTATGACGGAGGAAAGAATCCGGCCGACAAGATTGCCGAACTTGCCGAATTCATCCCCATATTTTTTTCGACTTCATCGAGCACCTGCCCGATAGCCAATTCCATTGCAGATGTCTGCAACTTCCTCGCAGCGGTTACCGGTAGCGATACCCGCCTTCAAGCCATTGCAATGCAGGCAGCAGAAAACCTTGTCGATGCCGCACTCGCCCGTCCGGTAAATCCGTCTGATCTTCAGAATGAGATACTCGGTTTCGGCACTATTGCAGGCACCGCTGAAGGAACGCTTGGTATGGCTCTGAAAAAGAGCGGACGCACAACAGGACTGACAACCGGAGAAATCCAGCAGATCGATGTTACCGTCAACGTCAGTTACGGAAGCAACCGGGTTGCACAGTTTCGTGACCAGTTGCTGGCCGGAGCCATGAGCCAGGGCGGCGACAGCGGTTCGGCGGTGCTCGATAACTCGAACAATCTCGTCGGCCTGCTCTTTGCCGGAAGTGACCAGACAACGATCATCAACAGGATTCAGAACGTATTCAGTATTCTCGGTGTGACCTTGTGAAAGTCTTACAGCCTTTACTCCTGTGCCTTTTGCCGGTTATGAGCAATTGTACACAAGCTGCGGATATGAAAACGATCAGTGATGTAAAACGTACTTATGAGACAAAACTGCTTACCCTGCCCGATGTCGTTTCGGTCGGCATAGGGCAGGACCCGGCAGGCAACCAGGTTATTGTAGTCGGCATCACCTGCGACAATCCAAAAACAAAGGCACTCGTGCCGGAAAGACTCGAAGGCTATCCGGTAATAGTGAAAATCACGGGTACGATAAAGACTCAATAAGTCCAGAAGTCTCCGTAAAGCCTTTAGTTCATGGTAATCGGCTATGACGGTAAAATGTCGTACAGCAACCTGCAATGACGTGTCGTCTTAATCGGACAGATGATCACTCTCTATCATCGGAAATATCGATTCCGGTTCCGATTGGTGTACTACACCTCCAGTCATGAACGCAGACTGGCATATGAGGATGGATATGATCCTGAAAAATCGGAGCAGGCGCCTTGCCTTAACAAGCCAAATGTTTAACTTTTACGACATTTCCCGGTCACCATACCGGGGTTCGGCAAACCATTCATCGCTATCCGGATGTCCGCTCTGCATATCTACAACTCCCTTTCTCGCTCAAAAGAACTGTTCGAACCGATCAATCCGGCAATGGCCACTATCTACGTATGCGGCCCAACCGTTTATGGACACGCACATCTCGGTCATGCCAAGAGCTATGTCTCGTTCGACGTAGTCGTTCGGTGGCTGCGCCATACCGGCCAGCAACAGGGCTATAAGGTCAGGTATGTTCAGAACATCACCGATGTCGGTCACCTGACCGATGACGCCGACGAAGGCGAAGACAAGATACAGAAACAGGCCAGCCTCGAACGCACCGAACCGATGGAGATCGCCCAGTTCTACACCCGGAGCTTTTACGAGGATATGGACCGTCTTGGTGTTCTGCGTCCGAACATTGCGCCGACGGCTACAGGGCACATCCCCGAGCAGATCGCCCTGGTCGAACGCCTCATCGAAAAGGGATTCGCCTACGAGTCCGACGGCAACGTCTACTTCGAAGTAGATACATTCGAAAGCTACGGCAAGCTCTCGGGACGTACCGACCAGGCGGCGTTGCAGGCTGGTGGACGGGTCGAACAGCGCTCTGATAAACGCAATCCTTCAGATTTTGCGCTCTGGAAAAAGGCCGAACCAGGTCACATCATGAAGTGGCGCTCACCCTGGGGAGAGGGCTATCCCGGCTGGCATCTCGAATGCTCGGCAATGTCGATGAAGTACCTCGGCGAGACCATCGACATCCACGGTGGCGGCATGGAGAACAAGTTCCCGCACCACGACTGCGAGATCGCCCAGTCGGAAGCCGCCACTGGCAAGCCCTACGTCCGCTTCTGGATGCACAACAACATGGTGACGGTGGACGGCGTCAAGATGGGCAAGTCGCTGAAGAACTTCGTGAACCTCAAGGAGCTGTTTGAAACCTTCGACCCGCTGGTCATCCGCTTCTTCATTCTGCAATCGCATTACCGCTCCCCTCTGGACTTCTCCGAAGCAGCAATCAGGGCATCGCAGTCGGGCTTTGAGAAGTTGCAGGAGGCGTACAAACGACTGCTTGAAGCTCCTCAGGGCTTGGGGACAATCGATATTGAGTCGTTCAACTCAAAAATCATCGATGCGATGAACGACGACTTCAACACACCGATAACCATCTCGGTGATCTTCGAATTTGTCAAGACGCTCAACAGCGCACTGGACAGGGAAGGGATTGACGCCGAAACAAAAACGGGAGCCGTGGATTATCTTGAAACCTACGCTGGGGAAGTGCTTGGCATCCTCAAAAGCTCAGGCGAGCTGCTTGCCGGAAAGAGTGGCGAAAGTGCACAAACGCTGGACGAGGTAATGGCTGTGCTTCTCGAACTCCGCAAACAGGCAAGAGAAAACAGAGATTTTGCAACCAGCGACAGAATCCGCGACCTGCTCCTCCAGCGAGGCATCGTTCTGAAGGATACCAAAGAGGGTACCTCCTGGTCGAAGAAAAAAGCCTGAACAAAAAAAGCCGGAGCAAATTGCCTCCGGCTTTTTTCTTCACTTCGATCTTCGTCCACGACGTCCACTCAGTCCACTTCGTCCACCCTCTTTCTACAGAAATCCTTCCAGCCCCGGATATCTTCTCATCATCTCCACGGCTTTGGTAACCTTCTGCGAATCTCCTGCTTTGCAGATCAGAAGAGCATCGGGAGTATCAACCACGATGATATCGTCAAGACCGATGGTAACCACAGCTTTTCCGTGGGGCTTTCTGACAAAGACATCATTCGAATCGATCATGATCACCTCCTGTCCATCCATATCGCGTCCTTCGAGCCCGAGCCCTACCTTGATCACCTCTTCCCAGCACCCGAGATCGGTCCATCCGAAATTCCCGGCAAGCATGTAAACCTTTTCAGCATGCTCCATGATACCGTAAGCAACTGAGACCGGATGGATCCAGCTGTAGACATCCTCGATAACCGACTCCTGCCGATCAGTGCCGATAAAGGCATGAACGTTCTGCATATCCTCATACAGGTCAGGCAGTGATAGCCGGTACTCCCTGGTGATATCATCGACGTGCCAGATAAAAACACCGCTGTTCCACCAGAAATCACGGCTCTGCAAAAACTGCTCTGCCGTGGCAAGATCGGGTTTCTCGGCAAAGGTTTTCACACGGAACAATGCAATGTCATCATCTTCCGGGTCATCATTCTCTTCATCGATCATCACCGACGGCTCCACCTGGATGTAGCCGTATCGTGTCTCCGGTCGGTCGGGATGAATACCGACAGTGATCAGGCCCCTCTTTTCTCGTGCAAGTCCAACCCCTTTGGCAATGGTCTTCAGGAACTGCTCTTCATCGAGCACAAGGTGATCTGCGGGAAGAACAACAGTCACAGCATCGGGATCGCGTTTCCTGATGAAGGTGGTCGCCAGCGCAATACAGGTTGCTGTATCCCTGATGGTTGGTTCTATAATAATGTTTTCAGGATCGTAATCCAGAAGGGATTCATTGACAAGGAGCCAATGCTGTTTTCCCGTTATGATGAAAATATTTTCCTTTCTGACGGCTCTGACGATGCGCTCGACCGTTTTCTTGATCATCGTTCCGCCATCAAAAAAATGGAGAAACTGTTTGGGAGACTTTTTCCTCGAAAGGGGCCATAGCTTGCTGCCGATGCCTCCTGCCATGACCACTGCATAAACGTGACTATCGAACATCTTCATCATTAGCATCTGGTTCTTTCTGTACCTTCTGTCCGTCAAGAAACGGTTATCAGTCTTTACAAATGTACAATATTTTCGTGCAAATTTTTTTCAAGTGCAGGCAGGCATTTCTGCCAGTCACTGAACATTTGCCATTGACTGTAAAATATCGTTTTTTCTTTTGTACGATTTTCTTCATCATTGCACCGAACGACCCGAAATGCAGAAGGACCTGCTCCTGATTGAGGGGCTCTGTCGTCAACACGGCATCCCTGCTACCGATAAAGCCCTGAAGCTTCTTGTGCGCTACACCGGCCTCCTCGAATCATGGAACCGGAAGGTGAACCTCATCAGTCGCAAGGAAGATGCCCCGGTCATCGTCAGGCATGTGTTCCATTCGCTTCTTATATGCCGGATACACGACTTCAAGCCTGGCGAGAAAATTCTTGATCTCGGTACGGGAGGCGGCCTGCCGGGCATCCCGCTGGCAATACTCTTTCCTGAAACCTCTTTTCTGCTGGTGGACTCCACAGGCAAAAAGATCGCTGCCTGCAAGGCAATGATCAGGGACCTCGGACTGAATAATGTTATTGCCCTTCATTCAAGGGTCGAGGAGCTGAAGGGGGTGATTTTCGATACGGTACTGAGCCGACAGGTTGCACCTCTCGAAGTGTTGTGCGCTTACTGTGCCAGACTGCTCAAGCGTGATGGCGTGCTCATCTGCCTTAAAGGAGGCCATCTTGACAAGGAAATAGCACAGGCTGTATTGTCAAGGGAAAAACATTCCGGGTTTCCGGGCTCGGTCGATCAGCTGCCAATAGGCGGTTTCGATCCGCTGTTCTCGGAAAAACGGATAGTCATCGCTCACTGGTGATCAGTATGATCATGCGAACGATGACTACCGTGTCTTTTTTAGCTGGTGAAACCGCTGTTATTCAGCTGCTTCGCCGGAAGCTTTCTCTTCCGCTTCAGCTTTCCTGGAGCCTTTGACGCGTTTTGCGCGATCCTGCTTTGCGGCTTTCGGTGCTGAAGAAGGTGCCTCTGAATAATCTACCAATTCGATAACAGCCATCTTTGCAGCATCACCGTAGCGAGGTACGAGTTTGACGATTCGTGTGTATCCGCCATTACGCGAACCGATCTTTCCGACGATCTCCTCGAAAAGCTCGCGGACAGCTTCCTTGTCACGCAGGGCACTGAAAATCTCACGCTGTGCGTGATGCGTTCCCTTGCGTGCTTTGGTGATGATTTTTTCGACAACCTTGCGGGTTTCTTTGGCTTTTGCTTCGGTTGTCTCGATACGCTTGTGGATAAGCAGTTGTGTCGAAAGGTTCGACAGGGTTGCTTTTCTATGGGCAGTCGTTCTACCGAGTTTCCTTGCTGGCTTGACTTTACGCATTTCTTGTTTCCGCTCTCATTGATTTTCAATAAAACAAAAGGCCGTTATCAACCCTTCATCTGGTAACGGGTAATATCCATTCCGAATTTGAGATTGCACTTCTCGAGCTGCTCCTTCAGTTCCGTCAGCGATTTCTTGCCGAAGTTCTTGTAGTTCAGCAGCTCATCCTCTCTCCTTGAGACAAGGTCGCCAAGCGTGTCGATCTCTGCGAGTCTCAGGCAGTTGTGCGAGCGTACAGAAAGATCGAGGTCTTCGATCTTTGTCTGCAAAAGCTTGCGCATGCTTTCGAACTCGTCGTCGAGCTGCTTGTACTCCTCTTCTGAGAACTCCTCTTCGGTCGGAGAGAAATTGGCGAAAAAGGTGAAGTGATCGTTGATGATCTTGCCTGCAAGGCTGATAGCATCATCAGGCGAAACAGACCCGTCGGTCTCAACATCGAGAATCATCTTTTCATAGTCGGTTCTCTGACCTACGCGGGTGTTTTCAACGGTCAGTTTCATGTTCCTGATAGGAGTGAAAATCGAGTCTATTGCGATGAAGCCGATCGGCAACCCTTCTGCGCGATTCTCTTCTGCGGGAATGTATCCGCGTCCTCTTCCGACATAGATATCGATGGTGACCGTGGCTTTCGAATTGATCGTGGCAATATGAAGATCCTTGTTGAGAACCTCAAACTCGCCTTCATGGGCAATAATATCTCCAGCGAGGAACTCTTTCGGACCGGCAAGCGTCAGCGTCGTTTTGCAGCTGCGCTTGCAGTTTGACCTGAAGCGTACTTTCTTGAGGTTCAGCACGATCTCCGGAACGTCTTCACGAACACCGTCGATCGTTGAAAACTCATGAAAAACGCCATCTATCTTGATCCCGGTAATTGCCGTTCCGGGAAGAGAGGCAAGCAGAACCCTTCTCATGGCATTGCCAAGCGTAACTCCGTATCCCCTCTCCAGCGGCTGGGCGATGAAGCGCCCGAAGCTGCCGGTGTGGGTTGTTTCATCCACATCGATCTTTGCAGGCATCTGCATCTGGTATATCATAGTCTTGCTACCTTAAAGGATTCAAAAAAATCACTTGGAGTACAACTCGACAACAAGCTGTTCATTATAGGGCTCCTGTACGGCTTCACGCTCGGGAACCGCAAGAAATACCGCTTTCCTGTTGGCTTTGTCCACCTGGATCCATGCGGGAATCCTTGCCTCGGACGCTTTGTTCAGCGAATCAGCAACTGCATCCAGATTGCGGCTCTTCTGCCTGAATTCGATCAGGTCACCGGGAGCCACGAGATATGAAGGAATATTGACCTTCCTGCCGTTGATCAGAAGATGTCCGTGTGAAACAAGCTGACGGGCATCCGCGCGCGAGGGCGAGAATCCGCAACGATAGACCACGTTGTCAAAACGCCTTTCGAGAAGCTTCACCAGGTTGTCACCGGTAACACCTCGCTGGGCAACCGCTTTTTTGTAATAATTTCTGAACTGCTTTTCGAGAATGCCGTAAAGATATTTCATCTTCTGCTTTTCTCTCAGCTGCAGCGCATACTCCGACACTTTACCCTTGCGGGACTGACCGTGTTCGCCCGGAGCATATGGGCGTCTTTCGAGATATTTTTCCGCCTTGGGAGAAAGTGCTATCCCTAACCTGCGTGATACCTTGGTAATTGACCCTCTGAATCGTGCCATAGCAATTGCTTCATTGATAATTCTTGATAATAACCGTCAGACCCTTCTGCGCTTGGGCGGCCTGCAACCATTGTGCGGTAGCGGCGTTATATCCCGGATGGTACGAACCTCCAGGCCGACCCCCTGAAGAGCCCTGATGGCCGCATCACGTCCGGCACCAGGACCTTTGATGAACACATCGACGTGACGCATGCCAAGATCATAGGCCTCTTTGGCAGCTGCCTCTGAAGTGACCTGCGATGCGTACGGGGTATTTTTCTTGGAACCCTTGAATCCGTTTTTGCCGGCGCTCGACCATGATACGGTATTACCGAGGGTATCGGTAATGGTCACCATGACGTTGTTGAACGAAGCTTTGATATGAACGGTACCTTCAGGGGTAACCTTTACTTTCTTTTTTTTCCTGCTCGCTGTTGCCATGAGTCTGTCGGTGTTTTATCTCTCTTATTGCTTAATTGCTCCGGACCTTATTTCTTACCGGCTTTCTTCTTGCCGGCGACAGTCTTGCGCTTGCCTTTCCTGGTACGGGCGTTGGTACTGGTACGCTGGCCTCTAACCGGAAGTGAGTGCCTGTGGCGAAGACCGCGGTAACATCCGATATCCATCAGACGCTTGATGGAGAGCTGTTGCTCCGCACGAGCCTCACCCTCAACCGTGAACTCGTTGCCGATAATTTCCCTGATAGCGTGCGCCTCTTCGTCGCTCAGCTCGGAGATTTTCTTTTCAGGCGCAATTCCGGCTTTTGCGAGTATGTTTTTGGCGGATGTTTTCCCGATGCCATACACATACGTCAAGCCAATGACCGCATGCTTGTTCAATGGCAAATTAACCCCAGCTAACCTCATATGTTTTTCTCAAATCTGTTGATTGTTCCTGAAGATCACCCCTGGCGCTGCTTGTGGCTTGGATTCACCTTGCAGATCACAAATCGTTTTCCCTTGCGCTTGATAATCCTGCAGTGCTCGCAACGTTTTTTGATAGACGAATATATTTTCATGGTAAACCCCACATGCTAAGATTTTCCGGTCTGTCCAAAATATGAAAAGGCATGTAATGTAATAAACTATACATTAACAATCAACCGTATAAAGGACGATTATTGGTATTTTTTCACTTGTACCGGTAGGTTATCCTGCCTTTGGTCAAGTCATACGGAGAAATCTGAACTTTAACCTTATCTCCGGGAAGGATTCTTATATAGTGCATCCTGATCTTGCCCGATACGTGGGCAAGCACCTCAAGACTGTTCTCAAGCTTTACCCTGAATTGTGCATTGGGAAGCGCTTCAAGAATTTCGCCTTCCACTTCAATTGATTCTTCCTTGGCCAATGTATCCTCTCTGCTTTGCTGATGGTCGTTTTGAATAGATCTGATGCTCTCTGTCAAAATCATTTTGTCAGGATTTCAGCCGCCCCCTTTCTTATGGCAACAGTGTGTTCGAAGTGTGCACAATGCTTTCTGTCTTCGGTAACTGCCACCCAGGCACCTCTTTTACTGACAGCTCTTCGCGAACGGCCGAGCGTTATCATAGGCTCGATAGCAAGGGTCATACCCTCACGGAGCTTGACGCCGGTATGAGGTCTGCCATAATTCGGCACCGCTGGATCCTCATGAAGTTCGCTCCCGATACCGTGACCAACCATGTTCTCAATTACACTGTATCCAAAGGAACGAGCATGTTGTTCGATGGCAGCCGAAATGTCATGCAACCGGTTTCCTTCAACAGCCTGGGCTATACCGCGATCGAGACACTCACAGGTAACATCGACAAGCTTCTGAACAGCCGGGTCTACCGTCCCGATGACCAACGTCCTTGCTGCATCGCCATGGTAACCGCTCTTGTAAACGCCACAATCAACCGAGACAATATCACCTTCCTGAATGATGCGTTTCGTGCTCGGAACTCCGTGAACAACCTCCTCGTTGATCGATACACACAGGGTTGCCGGATAGGGAGTCACACCGGTCTCGCCTTTCGGAACATAATTGAGAAAACTCGGAACAGCGTTGTGATCTCTTATGAACAGCTCTGCAAGTTCGTCGAGACGTTTGGTTGTCATACCCGGAGCAATCTCCTTTTCAAGCATATCGAGAACACGGCCAACCAGTCCGCCAGCTTCTCGCATAAGCTCTATTTCCCTTTCGCTCTTGATGGTGATCATGTCGACGGCCTTAGTATCATCGACGTCCCCGTGCCTTGGCTGTCTTCATAAATCCATCGTAATGACGCATCATCAGATGACTTTCGATCTGCTGAAGCGTATCAAGTCCTACACTGACGACAATAAGGAGACTGGTTCCGCCAAAGAAATGAGCGAACCCGGGAGTGACATTGGCAAACTTTGTAAGAAATGTCGGCAATATGGCAATAAGCGCCAGTGTAATCGCCCCCGGAAGGGTTATGCGGGTAAGTATGTTATCGATGAACTCTTCTGTACTCTTGCCCGGTCTCACCCCCGGAATAAATCCTCCCTGACGGTGCATGGTATCGGCAACCTCTTTCGGATTGAAGGCGATTGCCGTATAGAAGTATGTGAAGAATACAATCATCAGACCGAAAATAATCGCATACCACCATGAATCATAGGCAAATGCGGCCGCTATTTTCTGCATGACTTCACTCTCGGGGAAAAAAGAGAGAAAAGTGCTTGGCAGAAACATGATCGATTGAGCGAAAATGATCGGCATAACGCCTGCCGTATTGATCTTCATGGGAATGTATTGTGTACCTCCGCCATAGACCTTCCGGCCGACAACCCGTTTGGCGTGCTGAACGGGTATTCTTCTTGTAGCAACCGTCATAAGCACAACCACCGCAACAATGGCTGCCATAAGAGCCATAATGACGATCTCAACGATCCAGTTCTTGCTGCCGAAGGAAACCGACTGGATTTCAGCAACAAGTGATTGCGGGAAAGTGGCAAGAATGCCTATCATGATGATAAGCGAAATACCGTTACCGATGCCGCGTTCCGTGATAAGTTCACCGAGCCACATGACGAACACGGTGCTTGCCGTGAGAATAATGATAGCTGTTACAGCAAAGATAATACCTGGTTCAGGCACCACAATCTTGCCAAATGAAGATGGGCTCGCAAGGTTGACACTTACCCCCCATGCCTGTAAAACCGCAACAAGGATCGTTCCGAGACGCGTGTATTGGTTGATTTTCTGCCGGCCCTCTTCTCCTTCTTTCTGCAGCTTCTGCACGTAAGGTGTTACAGCACCGAGCAGCTGAATGATGATGGAGGCCGAGATATAGGGCATGATGCCAAGCGAAAAGATCGAGGCGCGAGCGAACGCGCCTCCGACAAACAGATCGAAAAGACCGAACAGGTCGTTGGAATGTGATGTGGTTGCGCTCGCTATGGCAGAGGCATCAACCCCTGGAATAGTGATATGCGATCCCAGCCTGTACACGAAAAGAAGCAGGAGGGTATAGAGGATACGCTGCCTTAGTTCCGGGATTTTATTGATATTCCTAATGCTCTCAGTAAGCTTCATGGCAGCTCATTCCCTGGTTCACGACTTGACCGATTTCTTGTCTTTTTTGACCACTTTGGCTTTTGGTGTCTGCAATGCCTCTTCGAAGGGCAGACCGTTGACTTTGGCAGCCTCTTCGAGGGTGCGGTACGCTTTCACGATCTTACCGCCTGCATTGACAATCTTCTCTTCGGCACTCTTGCTGAAAAAGTGAGCGGTGATGGTCACAGAGGAAGTAAGCTCACCATTGCCGAGAATTTTGAAATATTCCTGGTTGCTGGCATTGCAAAGATGCTTCAGATCGAGAACACTGATCTCTTCACCGATAAGCCCCTTTTCTATCCACATCTGGATCTGTGCAACATTGACGCAGGCAACAGGTTTCCTGTTCGGAGGGGTGAAACCGAATTTCGGAAGTCTTCTGTACATCGGCATCTGGCCGCCCTCGGCGATCGGACGCTGGTATCCGCTCCTCGACTGCTGTCCTTTGTTACCCTTGCCGGCTGTCGTACCATTTCCTGAACCGGGGCCGCGACCGACTCTTTTTCTTGCCTTTACTGCACCTTTGGCAGGGCGGAGTGAACTTAAATCCATTGCTTTAATTCCCGACTTTCTTTATTGATTCTGTTAATGCTCTTCAACCTTGACAAGGTGCTGGACAACACGGATCTGGCCCCTTGTGCAGGCATTGTCCCTGATCTCCACCTTGTGGTTCGGCCTTCCGAGGCCGAGAGCCTTGATCGTGTCTTTCTGCTTTTTGGTACCGCCGATAACGCTGCGCACCTGGGTAACCTTTATCGTTTTCTCGCTCATGGTCGCCTTCTCTCCTTTTTAGCTTTCAAATACCTCTTTCAGGCTCTTCGAACGACGCTCGGCAACATCATTGGCATCAGAGATGCTCTGCAGTCCCTTGATGGCAGCCTTTACCACGTTATGGGGATTGGAGGAGCCGAGAGACTTGGTCAGAATATCATGGATACCAGCCATTTCGAGCACAGCCCTCACAGCGCCACCTGCAATCAGTCCCGTTCCTGGTGTAGCCGGCTTCATCAGCACTTTAGCCGAGCCGTATTTGGCTACGATCGGGTGAGGGATGGTTCCCTTGATGATCGGCACTTTGATCACATTCTTCTTGCCGTCTTCCACGCCTTTTGCGATAGCATCCTGAACTTCGTTTGCTTTTCCGAGCCCGTATCCAACATGGCCATCCTTGTCACCGACAACGACAATTGCGTTGAAACCGAAGCGTTTGCCACCTTTGACCACTTTCGCAGTTCTGTTGATATGCACCAGCTTCTCTTTAAGATTCAACTCACCGGGCTTGATATTCCTGGCAGATTTTTTCGACATGTACGTTCACTTTGAAAAGTTTTAAAAGATCAGGCCTGCTTCACGGGCGCCTTCAGCAAGAGCCTTGATGCGACCGTGGTACCGGAATCCGTTTCTGTCAAAGACGACTTTGGAGATGCCCTGAGCAATCGCCTTTTCGGCAATCTGCTTGCCGATCATCGCGCTTTTTTCGGATTTTGTCCCGGCCAGCCCGGCATTGTCTTTTGACATGCTCGAAACCGCCATAATGGTCTTGCCGCTTTCGTCGTCAATCAGTTGCGCATAAATCTGTGAAAGACTCCTGAACACGCACAGTCTTGGTCTTTGCTGGGTGCCACGCACTACAGCTCTGCTGCGTGCCTTGATTTTCTGCCTCCTGGCAGCTTTATCGATTTGGCTCATTATCTCTAACCGTATAAATGTTTATTACCTAACTTGATTTCGCCCCTGCGACCTGTCGGCTTACTTGCCGGCGGCCTTGCCTTCTTTGCGACGGATAACCTCTCCCTCATACTTGATACCCTTGCCACGGTATGGTTCAGGTTTCCTGAAAGAGCGAATCTTTGCGGCAATCTGGCCTACCAGAGCCTTGTCTATACCACTGACAAGAATGGTTGTCGGATCTGGCACCTCGATTCTGATCTCTGACGGAGCTTTGAAATAGATCATGTGCGAGTATCCCACGGTAAGAGCCAGCATGTCGCCTTTAAGTTCAGCACGATACCCCACACCGGTCATCTCAAGTTTCCGGGTGAACCCTTTGGTCACACCCTCGACCATATTGCTGACAAGCATACGGTACAACCCGTGCATCGCTTTTGCCCTTTTGCTGTCATCCCTCCTCTGAACGGACACGGCTCCATCGGCAACCGACACGGTCACCTCATCCACCAGCGCCTGTGAAAGAGCTCCTTTCGGGCCGGTTACGTTGATCATATTGTCCTTTACCTCAACCTGAGCCTGATCAGCGAGCCTGATTGGCATTTTTCCTATTCTTGACATGGTAAACTGATGCTCTTTGGCTTATGAAATTAATAAATACGGAACAGGACTTCTCCACCGACGTTCTGTTCGCGTGCTTCCTTGTCGGTCAGGATGCCTTTCGAGGTTGAAAGGATAAACAGGCCGAGCCCGCCAAGGTATCTCTTGATATCCTTGCCTTCATATACACGGCGACCAGGTTTGCTGACCTTTGAAATCTCCTTGATGGCATGCTGTCCATCGGTCATGTATTTCAGCTCGATGCGGATAATCGGAAACTGCCCGGTGGAGATCACCGTGAAGTTCCTGATATAACCTTTATCGAACAGCAGCTTTGAGAGGTTCTCTCTGACCCTGGTATATGGAATATCAGTCGTCTTGTTTTTGGCACTACCGGCGTTTCTGATCCGGGTGATGAAATCGGCTATGGAATCCGTTACGGGCATGGCTAACAGTTGTTTACATTCGTAAATGAACAGACATCTATCGATCGGGGTCTCCGCAGGCTCGCTTACCAGCTTGCCTTTCTGACACCGGGAAGCTTGCCTTCGAGGGCAAGTTTGCGGAACATATGACGGCAAAGCCCGAACTTCTGGTAGTTGCCTCGACCGCGACCTGTCAGGACGCATCTGGTGCGCACCCTTGTGGCCGAACTGTCTCTGGGAAGATTGCGCAGAGCCTCATAGTCACCGGCTTTCTTGAGTTCTTCTCTTTTAGCCGCATACTTCTCGACAAGCTGCTTCCTCTTTTCGTTGCGTGCAATGATGCTTTTCCTTGCCATCTTGGTTCAGTGCTTTGATTTATTAGTTCTTCTTTTTGAACGGCATGCCGAGCAGGCTGAGAAGCTCGTAAGCTTCTTCGTCTGTTTTTGCGGTAGTCACGAAACTGATATCCATACCATTGATTCTCGGCACCTTGTCAATGTCGATTTCCGGAAAAATAATCTGCTCGCGAATACCGGCATTGTAGCTGCCACGTCCGTCAAAACTCGTATCGCTCAGGCCTCGGAAATCGCGGATACGCGGCACAGCGACCGTCACGAAACGATCAAGGAATTCATACATGATCTTGCGGCGCAGAGTCACACGGCAGCCAATAGACTGTCCTTCACGGAGCTTGAAATTGGAGATAGCCTTTTTAGCTTTGCGAACCTGTGGCTTCTGGCCGGTTATCTGACCAAGTTCCTGCATGGCGGTTTCGAGAAGCTTTGGCTCCTGGGCAGCTTCACCCACACCGATGTTCACCGAAATTTTTTCAAGGCGAGGTACCATCATGATGCTCTTGTACCTGAATCGCTCCATAAGCTTGGGGACGACCGTCTCTCTGTAGTAGACATCAAGGCGTGCAGGCATTGCTATTTCCTGCTGTTCAGTTTCTTTTTTGGACATCTTGGCTTTTACTTTTTCACAGGATGGTCTTGGTCATCCTGCCATTAACGAAAATCTCTGTCAGCTCTTCTTTACGTTCGAAGCATGAATGGGAAACTCACGCTCGATGATGGTGCCCTGCGGCATAGCCTGCGTAGGACGCATGTGTCGTTTTCTTATATTGACCCCTTCTACGATCACTCGCCCTTTCTGAGGATATACTTTCAGTACCTTGCCTGACTTGCCCTTGTCGTTACCGCTGATGACAACAACATCATCATTCTTTCTGACGTGAAGTTTGACCTTTTTAATGCCTGTTTTCATGGTTGACCTGTATGATATTATTCATAAACCTGAGCGGGAGACGGGACTCGAACCCGCGACCAACAGCTTGGAAGGCTGTGACTCTACCAGCTGAGTTACTCCCGCTGATCAGCTCCTCAGAGAACCTCAGGAGCCAGTGATACAATCTTCATATATCTTTTATCGCGAAGCTCGCGTGCGATCGGCCCGAAAATTCGCGTTCCTCTCGGTTCACCCTGTGCGTTGAGAAGCACGACGGCATTTTCGTCGAACCTGATATAGGAGCCATCTTTTCTTTTCTGCTCCTTCACGCACCTGACAACTACCGCCTTGCAGACATCTTTTTTCTTGACGACGCCGCCAGGAACCGCAGCCTTGACCGATACCATGATCTGGTCACCGAGCGCGGCATAACGCCTTCCGGTACCACCGAAAACATGAATGCACCGAACCTTTTTCGCTCCGCTGTTATCGGCTACAACCAGATTTGTCTCTTTCTGGATCATCCTGCATTAACCCCTTTAAATGATAGTGAATCCGTTACTTGGCTTTTTCGACGATTTCGACGAGCCGGCAGCTCTTGTTCTTGCTGAGCGGCCTGCATTCGGTGATTCTGACCAGATCGCCTACAGCAGCCTCGTTCTTCTCGTCATGGGCCATCAGCCGTGTGGTCTTTTTGAAGTACTTCTTGTAGACCGGATGCTGAACCCTGCGCTCGACGGCGACGACGATACCTTTATCCATACTGTCGCTTACAACCTTGCCCAACCAGCTCTTTTTTCTGCCTCTCGTTTCAGCTACACTTGACATTGCTGCGTTGTCCATTTGTTATTATTTCTGTTGAAACCGGTTATTGTTTACTGCCGGACTCTCTGTCAGGCATTGCTCTTTTCCGGCAGTTCGAGCTGCGTGAGCCTGGTTTTCATTCTGGCGATATCACGCCTGGAATTACGGAAAACCATCGGATTCTGCGGCAGTTCGATAGCCTTGTAAAAATTGATATCGGCCAGCCTGTTTTCAAGCTCTTCGATCTTTTCGAGGAGCTCTTTCCTGCCCATGGCCGCTATTTCATAGTTTTTCATTATATGCTTTCCTGGCGGTTAGATTGCACTTTATCCTTCGTAATCGGGCCTGACAATGAACTTTGTCTTTATCGGGAGTTTCTTGGCGGCAAGCCTGAACGCCTCGGCAGCGATTTCACGCGACACGCCATCAGCCTCGAACATCACACGACCGGGTCTGACAACAGCCACCCAGAATTCAGGAGAACCTTTACCGGAACCCATTCGGGTTTCAGCTGGCTTCTTCGAAACCGGCTTGTCAGGAAATATCCTGATCCAGATTTTCCCATCCCTTTTCATGTAACGGTTCATGGCGACACGAGCAGCTTCGATCTGACGGCTGGTGATCCAGGCCGGTTCGAGCGCTTTAAGTCCGAAAGTACCGAACGTCACCGCTGTTCCGCGTTGTGCGTTCCCCTTCATCCGGCCACGCTGTGTCTTTCTATATTGAACCCTCTTTGGCATTAACATACCGGCAACTCCATTCTATTTCGAATTATATGGTACTTTGTGTCTGATCACGCCTTCTTGGCTGGACGACGGCGGCGCTTCGAACCACGCCCGTCACCACGACCCCGGTTTCGGGAATCGCCACGACGCTCCTGAATTTTCTTCATCTCATCCTCTTCGATGGCATCGAGCCTCTGGACGAGCACCTCACCCTTGTATACCCATACCTTGATACCGATGGCACCGGCGATAGTGTGAGCCGTCACGCTTGCGTAATCCACATTGGCACGAAGTGTGTGAAGCGGAATCTTGCCCTCTTTGTACTGCTCCGCTCTTGCGATTTCAACACCGCCAAGACGACCTGCACAACGAATCCTGACACCTTCGGCACCAGCCCTTATGGCCTGCTGGATAGCCTGCTTCATGGCCCGTCTGAACGATACGCGGTTTTCGAGCTGGTAAGCGATATTATCACCGATGAGCTGCGCTTCGATTTCAGGTTTGACCACCTCGACAACATCGATTTTCACATCCTTGCCGGTAATACGGGTCAGTTCCTGAGAAAGGTTATTGATCTCTTCACCCTTGCGACCTACAACAGCACCCGGACGGGCAACATAGATATTGATCTTTATATGCCTTGTCGTACGTTCAATAACAATTTTCGCAATTCCTGCTTTTTCCTTTTTCAGCCTTGCCTGGACATAGTTACGGATAACCTGATCCTGTTTGATCTTCTCGGCGATAACCGGTCCATCATCATACCAGCGGGAAGTCCAGTCCTTGATGATTCCCAGTCTGAATCCGGTTGGATTAACTTTCTGACCCAATGTTATCTCCTTGTTTATTTGGTTACCTTGTTTTCAAGCTTGTCCACGACGATGGTCAGGTGATTCGAACGCTTGCGAATCCTGTAGGCACGGCCCATCGGAGCCGGCAGGAGCCTTTTGAGTGAAGGACCTTCATCGACAAAGACCGCTTTCACGAAAAGCTCGTTGTCATTGAGCCTTTCGTCAGGATTGAGCTGCGACCAGTTCGCAACAGCCGATCTGAGCGTAACCATCACGTTACGGGCAGCACTTTTTGTGGAGTTGTGCAGGATGGCCTTCGCCTGGTCAACCTGCTTGCCACGAACAAGGCCGGCAACGAGCCGCATTTTTCTTGGCGACGTCGGTGTATGCCGTAAAATTGCTTTAGCTTGCATGATATCTCTTACCTTTCCGCGTTATTCAGTTTATTTTTTCCTGGGTGCCGATCCGCCCTTTTCAGCCTTGCCTCCCGCATGGCCGCGGAACAACCTGGTCGGAGCGAATTCGCCAAGTTTATGGCCTACCATGTTTTCGCTTACATAAACCGGCACATGGGTTTTGCCGTTATGAACCGCAACAGTGTGACCGACGAAATCAGGAGAGATCATCGAGCTTCTCGACCAGGTCTTCACCACTTTCTTCTCACCTTTGCTGTTCATATCAAGGATCCGCTTTTCCAGCTTGAACTCTATGAACGGGCCCTTTTTCAGTGATCTTGGCATAATTCTCTCTGCTTGTTGTTTGTTTCCGCTATGTTACTTGGCTTTCCTGCCGCGAACGATCAGCTTCGTCGAGGCTTTTTTCCTGTTTCTGGTCTTCTGACCTTTTGCAAGCTGACCCCATGGCGATTTCGGATGCTTGCGGCCACCACCTGACTTCGACTTGCCTTCACCACCGCCCATCGGGTGGTCGACCGGGTTCATGGCCATACCGCGCGTCTGGGGACGGATACCGAGCCAGCGACTGCGTCCTGCTTTACCGAGACTGATATTTTCATGTTCGGCATTGCCGATAACACCAATGGTTGCTCGGCACTCGATCCGGACTTTCCTGATTTCACCTGACGGCATTTTCAGGGTTGCGTAGTTGCCTTCACGAGCGGCAAGCACTGCGTATGCACCTGCTGATCTTGCCATCTGCCCGCCTTTTCCGGCTCTCAGTTCAATATTGTGCACATCTGAACCGATCGGGATGTTCTTCAGGGGCATGGTGTTGCCAACTCTGATATCCACCTTTTCACCGCTCTCGATGCGGTCTCCGATCTTCAGGCCTTTTGGAGCGAGAATATAACGTTTTTCTCCGTCAACATAATGAAGAAGTGCAATCCTTGCAGAACGGTTCGGATCATATTCGATAGCGGCAACTTTTGCAGGGACATTGTCCTTGTTGCGTTTGAAATCGATTATCCTGTAGAACCTCTTGTGACCGCCACCCATATGACGGGAGGTGACCCGACCGTTACTGTTGCGTCCGCCGGTTCTTTTGATCGGAACAAGAAGGCTTTTCTCGGGCGTACTCCTGGTGATCTCTTCGAAGCCTGCATATGAGGCGAACCTCGTGCCCGGAGTGACCGGCGCTAATTTCCTGATTGCCATCGTACTATTTATCTATCCAGTTGATAATCTTATTTCTCGCTCTTTTCTGCCGGCTTTGCGTAATAGTCGATCGTCTGGCCCTCGCCAAGCGTTACGATCGCTTTCTTCCAGTCGCTCTTCTTGCCGGCGATGAGCCCTTTGCGGGTGTGCTGCCGCTTTGACTTGCCAAGGCAGTTGATCGTACGGATGGAAATGACATCGACACCGAACTTCTGCTCTACAGCCTTCCTGATATCGTTCTTATCAGCATCCGTCTTGACCTGAAACACATACTGGCCTTTCTGCTCGGTGAGTTTTGTGCTCTTTTCAGTCAGCCACGGCCGCAACAACGGGTTTTTCATTGCAATCTTCTCCTTTTTACTGGCAAACGGTAATTACCCTAATGTTTCTTCTATTTTCTGCAGGGCGCCCTTGTGGAAAAGCACGGCCTGGCTGTTGAGAATATCATAGGTTGAAGCCTGATCGGCAACCATGACGTTCAGTTTCTCGATGTTCCTGCCCGAAGTGCTGACCACAGCATCATGGAACGGCATCAGAAGAAGAGTCTTCTTTTCGGCAAGTCCGAGATTTTTAAGCATATCGGCAACCGGTCGGGTCTTTATCGTTTCAAGGCTGAAATCATCGACCACGACAATCTGGCCTGCGGCAGCCTTGGCACTCAGCGCAGAGCGTCTGGCAAGCTGCTTGACTTTTCTGTTGACCTTCTGCTCGTAGGTGCGAGGCTGTGGACCAAAAATGGTGCCACCACCAACCATGAGACCAGAACGGGTCGAGCCCTGGCGGGCATTACCTGTGCCTTTCTGGCGATACGGTTTTCTGCCGCCGCCGCGAACTTCAGCACGGGTCTTGGTTTTATGGGTACCCTGACGACGGTTGGCAAGAATTGCCTTCACATCCAGGTACATGGCATGATCAGAAACTTCAACGGCGAAAATCTCATCGTTCAGCGTAACCACTTCACCGGTTTCTGCGCCTTTTATATTGAGCACTCTTATTTCCATTGTTCTCTGCACTCACCGTTTACTTGGTTGTTGATACAATCTTGACATAGGAGTTCTTCGGACCAGGCACAGCACCCCTGACGACAATAATATTCGATTCGGGCATGACCTTGACGATCACGAGATTCTGAACTGTTTTGTTCGCGCCGCCCATTCTGCCAGCCATTCTGGTGCCCTTGAAGGTCCTGGAAGGATCGGACGAGCCGCCAACCGAACCAGGGGCTCTGAGCCTGTCGGACTGGCCGTGCGTTCTCGCACCGCCACCGAAGTTGTGGCGTTTGACGACACCGGCAAAACCTTTACCCTTGGTGACGCCAAGCACATCGACCTTCTCGCCCTCTTTGAAGATATCAACAACAACGGTAGCACCGGCTGCAAGTTCTTCGGTGATCAGACTCTTGCTGACTTCGGACAGCATGTATCCGGGATTCCTGCCAGCTTTTTTATAGTGGCCTGCCAGAGGTTTGGAGACCTTTTTTTCATCACGCTCACCAAAACCGAGCTGGTAGGCTTCATAGCCATCCTTTTCAGTGCTCTTAACCTGCGTCACAAAACACGGCCCGGCCTGAATCACCGTGCAGGGAACAGCCTCACGTTTATCATTGTATAAACGGGTCATGCCGATTTTTTTCCCGAGAATCGCACCCATATCCGATTACCTTTTCTATTTACTTTTAAACACTTTAAGACTTGATTTCCACATCAACGCCACTCGGAAGCTCCAGCTTCATGAGCATATCGATTGTTCTGGCCGTCGGGTTGATGATCTCGATCAACCTTTTGTGCGATGAGAATGCAAACTGCTCACGGGATTTCTTGTCCACGTGAGGTGAACGGTTGACCGTGTACACATGAGTTTTCGTGGGAAGCGGAATGGGGCCAAAAATGATGGCATCCGTCTGCTTGACCACATCGATAATCTTCAAAGCCCACTTATCAACGAGGCTATGGTCGTAAGACTTGAGCTTAATCCTGATCTTTTGCTGAACAGCCACTGGTCTATCCCTGTTTCGATGGTTTCATTAAAAAAGGGGCGAGTGCGTTGCCTCGCCCCGGGACGACAATCAATCGATCACTCGACGATCTTGGTTACCGAACCGGCACCGACCGTACGGCCGCCTTCGCGGATAGCGAAACGGAGGCTCTCTTCCATAGCGATAGGAGCGATCAGCTCGACATCGACGGAGAGGTTATCGCCAGGCATAACCATCTCGACACCTTCCGGAAGGGTTACCGAACCGGTAACGTCAGTTGTTCTGAAATAGAACTGCGGGCGATAGCCGTTGAAGAACGGAGTGTGGCGGCCACCCTCTTCCTTCTTCAGGATGTAAACCTCAGCCTTGAACTTGGTGTGAGGAGTGATGCTGCCGGGTTTGGCGATAACCATACCACGCTCGAGCTCATTCTTGTCAACACCGCGGAGGAGAAGACCTGCGTTGTCACCAGCCTGGCCTTCGTCGAGGAGCTTGTTGAACATTTCGATACCGGTAACGACCGATTTGCGGGTCGGCTTGATACCGACAATTTCGACTTCCTCGCCAACCTTGACGCGCCCTCTCTCGATCCTGCCGGTACCGACGGTACCGCGACCAGAGATGGAGAAAACGTCTTCGACCGGCATCAGGAACGGCTTGTCAACGTCGCGGACAGGCTGCGGAATGTAGCTGTCAACGGCATCCATAAGCTCCATGATGGCCTTCTCGCCTTCGGCTTCGCCATTGAGGGCGAGCAGCGCGGAGCCTTTGACGATCGGAATATCGTCACCTGGAAAACCGTACTCGGTAAGGAGCTCGCGGAGTTCCATTTCGACCAGTTCGAGGAGTTCCGGATCAGCGATATCAACCTTGTTCAGGAAGACGACAAGGGCAGGAACGTTCACCTGACGGGCAAGCAGGATGTGCTCACGGGTCTGAGGCATCGGGCCATCAGTACCGGCAACAACGAGGATAGCGCCGTCCATCTGGGCAGCACCGGTGATCATGTTCTTGATGTAGTCAGCGTGACCGGGGCAGTCGATATGGGCATAGTGACGTTTTGCCGTCTGATACTCGACGTGCGCGGTCGAGATGGTGATACCGCGCTCGCGCTCTTCGGGAGCCTTGTCGATATCGCCGAATTCGCGGAATGCGGCCATGCCCTGCTTGGCAAGAACGCTGGTGATTGCTGCGGTAAGGGTGGTTTTACCGTGGTCAACGTGACCGATAGTACCAATATTTACGTGGGGTTTATCCCTCTTGTATGACTCTTTAGCCATAACTCTTCTCCCTGTCGGTTATCTTTTTAATTGATGCGTGATGAAAAACTGTTAATCGGAATCCTTGCCAACCCTCTTCTCCTGCAATGCCTCGGCGATGCTGCGCGGTACCTCGCGATAGCTCTCGAACTCCATCGAGTAGTTCGCACGGCCCTGGGTCATCGAACGAAGATCAGTCGAGTAGCCGAACATTTCGGAGAGCGGCACCTTGGCGTTGACGAACTGTGCGCCCGCACGCTGACCCATACCCTCGATGTGACCGCGGCGTCCCGAGAGATCGCCCATCACGTCGCCGAGATACTCTTCCGGCGTGATGACCTCGACTTTCATGATCGGTTCGAGCAGCACCGGGTTGGCTTTTTTGGCTGCGCCCTTGAAACCGATGGAGCCAGCGATCTTGAACGCCATTTCAGAGGAGTCAACCTCGTGGTACTTGCCATCGATCAGCGTCACCTTGATATCCTGCATCGGGAATCCGGCGACAACACCGTCTTTCATGGCACCCTGGATACCGGCGTTGACCGCGGGCACATACTCTTTCGGGATAACGCCACCCTTGATGCCATCGACGAACTCGTAGCCCTTGCCCTCTTCGAGAGGCTCGACCTTGAGCACGACCAGGCCGAACTGGCCCTTACCACCGGACTGACGGACAAATTTTCCTTCATATTCGACAGAGCCGCGAATGGTTTCGCGATAGGCGACCTGCGGCTGACCTACGTTGGCCTCGACCTTGAACTCGCGTTTCAGGCGGTCGACCAGAATTTCGAGATGGAGTTCGCCCATGCCCGCGATAAGCGTCTGGCCGGTCTCCTCATCAGTTTTCACCCTGAAGGTCGGATCCTCTTCGGCGAGCTTGGCAAGCGAGATGCCCAGCTTGTCAGAGTCCGCCTTGGTTTTCGGTTCCACCGCGATTTCGATGACGGGTTCCGGGAACACCATCTTTTCGAGCACGATCGGATTCGATTCGTCGCACAGCGTGTCGCCGGTTCTGACCTCTTTCAGGCCAACCGCCGCAGCGATGTCGCCAGCGTAAACGCAGTCACGCTCTTCGCGCTTGTTGGAGTGCATCTGAAGCACGCGGCCAACGCGCTCTTTTTTGCCGGTGACCGAGTTGAGCACATAGCTGCCTGCATTGAGCACACCGGAATAGACCCTGAAAAAGGTCAGCTTGCCAACGAACGGATCGGTTGCGATCTTGAAAGCGAGTCCGGCAAAAGGCTCCTCGTCTTTCGGCTGGCGGACAACCTGCTCTTCGGTTCTCGGATGATGGCCCTCGACTGAACCCACATCGACCGGAGAGGCAAGATAATCGATCACGGCATCGAGCATGAACTGCACACCCTTGTTCTTGAAGGATGAACCGCACAGTACAGGAATGATGGTCACACCAAGAGTGGCTTTGCGAAGCACGATGCGAACCTCATCCTCAGTGATCTCTTCTCCGTTGAGATATTTTTCGAGCAGGGTATCGTCAACCTCGGAGACCGCTTCGAGCATATTGATGCGCCAGGTGCGGGCTTCGTTTTCAAGATCGTGAGGAATATCGACCTCAGTGTACGTGCTGCCGTCCTCTTTGTCGTAGATAATGCCTTTCATGCGGATCAGATCGACGAAGCCGGCGAAAATTTCTCCCTGACCGACAGGAATCTGGATCGGCACCGGATTGGCACCGAGTCTCTCACGGATAGCTTTTACGGTATCGAAGAAGTCCGCACCGACGCGGTCCATCTTGTTGACATAGGCAATTCTCGGCACACCATACTTGTTAGCCTGACGCCAGACCGTTTCCGACTGGGGCTCCACACCACCGACCGCACAAAACAGCGCAACCGCGCCATCGAGCACACGAAGCGAACGCTCCACCTCGACGGTGAAGTCCACGTGGCCGGGAGTATCGATAATATTGATCCTGTGATTGATGCCGGAGTAGTTGCCGTACTTGGGAGTCCAGAAACAGGTGGTAGCGGCAGAAGTGATGGTGATACCACGCTCCTTCTCCTGCTCCATCCAGTCCATGGTGGCACCGCCCTCATGAACCTCACCCATTTTGTGCAGGCGACCGGTATAGTAAAGAATCCTCTCTGTAGTCGTGGTCTTGCCCGCATCGATATGGGCCATGATTCCGATATTCCTGACTTTGTCTAACGCAACCTGCCGTGCCATAACTTCAATCTATTTTGATAATTCCTGCTTACAGACTCAGAACCTGAAATGAGCAAATGCCTTGTTGGCCTCCGCCATGCGATGCACCTCGTCGCGCTTCTTCACTGAAGCCCCCTGCTCATTGGATGCATCGAGCAGCTCGGCAGCAAGCTTTTCGGCCATCGAACGGCCACCGCGCCTTGAAGCATACTGCTTGATCCAGCGGAAGGCGAGAGCTGTTCTCCTGGAGGCAGGAACTTCCATAGGAATCTGATAAGTGGCGCCCCCGACCCTCTTGCTGCGAACCTCGACCAGCGGAGCGACATTACCCATCGCCTTTCGGAAAACCTCGAGAGCATCACCGCCCTCGACCTTGCCGGCAATGATATCGAAGGCATCGTAAACAACCTTGGTCGCCACAACCTTCTTGCCATCGAGCATGATCGCATTGATCAGGCGGGCAACTGTCTCGTCATCATAACGAAAATCGCCGCCGCGCACACCGTATCCGGAACCCTTCTTTCCCATTATAATCCGTATTAAGATTCTGTTTTATTTTTTCTTTGCCGGTGCAGCGCCTGGCTTGGGCACTTTGGCACCATATTTGGAACGACTCTGCTTGCGATCGGCCACACCTGAAGTATCGAGAGACCCGCGAACGATATGATAGCGCACACCAGGAAGGTCCTTGACCCTTCCGCCACGGATCAGCACAATCGAGTGCTCCTGGAGGTTGTGACCTTCACCGGGGATATAGGCTGTCACCTCGATCTTGTTTGACAGCCTGACACGAGCGACCTTGCGAAGCGCGGAGTTTGGCTTTTTGGGTGTAGTCGTGTAGACACGGGTGCAAACCCCCCTCTTCTGAGGGCATTTTTCCAGCGCCGGTGAAGCGGTCTTTGACGCCTTCATACTCCGTCCGTGCCTGATAAGCTGCTGAATCGTCGGCATACAGTAAACTCTTTTCTATTTCGTTTGAAACTTCCGATGAAAAATCATTCAGGAAAAACCACAAGGACATTTAAAGTAAAAGTTTTACCAAAAAAAACAAAACAAGAATCATCGTTTTTTTGATTTATCGGCCTCTTTTATGCATTTTCCTGCTCACAACTCCCGGCCCCCGCCGGTTGTGCCTGCTCTCCCTCCCAGGAAAAGCAGCAGATACCTGCCATCCGGCAGATGAAATCACCAGCATCCATCGGCATCACCTGTACCTGTCCTTTTTTTCATCACTGATATGAGCTTAATAAAGCGGCCCAGACTCTCCCTTCATCATTTGTAACGACCGCCCCGTTGTAATCTCAAGGCATCTGCCCAGCAACAGCGCCATAAAGCAGATGAGTACATAGTGCCTGACAGAAAACCCCTTGTTTTTCAAAAAATAAGCTGATGATGGGAGAATGCAAAGCGTTTTTGCTTGCTCAAACGAGAACATTTATTTCTTGTTCGCTATTACTAAGCCTGATATGATA
>Ga0233419_10000046_pt1 | contig 25254 bp, 29 predicted proteins | sample Watercolumn_Mata_5_FD_194540 | JGI IMG/M metagenome (GOLD analysis project Ga0233419, IMG submission 194540) | Freshwater microbial communities from Lake Matano, South Sulawesi, Indonesia - Watercolumn_Matano_2014_100_MG | ecosystem: Environmental > Aquatic > Freshwater > Lake | place...
TCAGGCGGTTCGGAACGCAGAGGGACAGGGACCTGAACATTGTCACGACCAGTAACGGCATCGATATTTCGGTTCCCGACAACAGCCCGGTCAGGGCGGTGTCAGGCGGGAAGGTTGCACAGATCGCCTACCTTCCGACATTCGGAAACATCGTGATCGTGCGGCATCCGAAGTCCTACCTGACGGTTTATGCGAACCTTGCACGGGTGACCGTTGCGAAGGGGGAGTTCATACAGTCACAGCACATGATCGGTTCATCCGGAGCCATGACTGAAGGAGGTTCGATCGTCCATTTCGAGATATGGAAGGGGAAAGCAAAGCAGAATCCCGAAAAATGGTTGAGAAACTGACGCGTTATGGGAGTAAAGGCACTTGTCTTGACGGTACTCGCCGTCCTGTTCCGTCCCGGAACGTTCTGGAAGGAGCTGAAGCGGGACGATCAGGGGGTCAACGCCCTGAAAGACTATGCCGTTCCGGTTATCGCGGTCGTCCAGCTCTGCAAATTCCCTCTTGTCGGTGTTCCGAGGACGGCAATGCTGTTTTCCCTGGTCACTTTCATCGTCGATGTTTCGGTGATCTATCTTCTTGCAGGAGGCATCATGCGCCTCTTCGACCGCCAGCAGAAGGAAAACGTCCAGGATGCCGTCCTGACCATTCTCTGTTATGCACTGACGCCGGTGTGGCTGTTCGAGCTTCTGTATTTTACCGGCGGATGGAGCTGGTTTTTTGCAGCTGCGGCCCTGTCCTACGCCCTCGTGATCGGCAGGATGGGATTTGCCGTCATGCTTGACGCAGCAGGTGCCGGACGAACGGAAGGATTTGCCGGCAAGGCCGGGCTTCTGATCATCATGACAGAGATAGCGGCATTTCTCGTGATCAGGGGGCTTCTCCGGTTTTTCACCATTCCATGATTTTCCGTTATGGCTCATCAAGACCTGCACCTGAATTATGAACTGGTGGAATCGATCCTGATCGCCTTTCTCAGGAATGAAATCAGAAAATTCGGGTTCCGTTCTGTCGTGCTCGGCCTTTCAGGAGGCATTGATTCGGCGGTCGTCTGCGAACTTGCCGTTCGTGCTCTCGGACCTGAAAACGTCCGGGCCATCCTCATGCCTTACAGGACAAGCAGTCCCGAGAGTCTCGACCATGCGAGGCTCATGGTCGGCCGGCTTGGTGTCCGGTCAGAGGAGATGCCGGTTACCGGTATCGTTGACGCTTTTTTTTCAGGCAGGGAGGAGGCGGGTCGTCTCAGGAGAGGAAACATGATGGCAAGGGCAAGAATGCTCACCCTGTATGATGTTTCCGCAAGGGACGGTTCCCTGGTGCTCGGAACCAGCAACAAGACCGAACTGCTGCTCGGGTACGGTACCCTTTTCGGGGACATGTCTTCAGCGGTCAATCCCGTCGGCGATCTGTACAAAACGCAGATCAGGGGGCTTGCACGACATCTCGGCATTCCAGCGATCCTGATCGACAAACAGCCCTCGGCCGATCTCTGGCAGGGGCAGAGCGACGAGGAGGATCTCGGTTTCAGTTACGAGGCCGTCGATCGTCTCCTGTACATGATGCTTGAGAAAAGAATGGACCGTGAGGCGATTCTTGCGCAGGGGGTGGAGGAACCATTCTACCGGAAGGTCAGAGTCATGGTGGTCAGAAGCCAGTACAAGCGGATGATGCCGGTCATTGCGAAAATATCCGACCGTACTCCCGGCATCGATTTCCGCTATGCGAGGGACTGGCAGGAGATCAGGTAAGCCCGTCCTAAAACGAGCGAAGCACGGTATCGCAGAGAAAATACTTGTCGTCTTTTTCCGGGTAGTCCGTGGTAAAGTGCAGTCCCCGCGATTCTCTCCGTTTGATGGCGCTCTCGATGATGAGGCTGGCGACCTTGATGATGTTTCTCAGTTCGAGGATTTGAGGCGTGATCCGGGTTTTCTTGTAGTAGACCTCCGTTTCTTCCTTGAGAAAATCGATCCGTCGTTTTGCACGCTGAAGTCTCAGGTCGCTGCGGACAATGCCGACATAATCGTTCATGACCTGCTGCGCCTCCTTTTTGTTATGAGAAACAAGAATCCACTCCTCTGGATTGGCTGTTCCCGAATCGTCCCAGTCGGGGAAAGCCACATCGCTGTGTATGGCGTGCAGTCTTTCCTTGATATCGGTATACGACCGCCATGCGAACACAAGGGCTTCAAGCAGGGAATTGCTGGCCAGCCGGTTGGCGCCGTGCACCCCCGTGCAGCTTGTTTCCCCGCAGGCGTACAGACGGTTGATGGTCGTTCTGCCATGCTCGTCGGTCAGGATGCCCCCGCAGGAGTAGTGGGCAGCCGGAACCACGGGGATCATTTCCCTGGTCATGTCGATGCCGTAACGGAGACAGGTTTCGTAGATATTGGGAAAATGCTCCCTGGTTATTGCCGGATCGATATGGGTGACGTCGAGAAAAACGCACTCTTCTCCGGTCTTTTTCATTTCGGAATCGATTGCCCTGGCAACGATATCCCTCGGGGCGAGATTCTGGCGCCTGTCGTAGTGCTGCATGAATTCCTGGCCGTTCTTCAGCCTGAGGATTCCCCCGAAGCCCCGGACCGCCTCGGAGATCAGGAAGGATTTTGCCTTGGGATGATACAGCGAGGTCGGATGGAACTGGATGAATTCCATATTGGCGATCTTTGCTCCCGCCCGGTAAGCCATGGCGACGCCGTCGCCGGTTGCGATGTCGGGATTGGTGGTGTGCAGGTAGACATGACCGAGTCCCCCTGTCGCCACCATGGTGATTCTGGAGAGGATTGTTTTCGGTTTCAGGTTCAGGGAATCCAGGACATAGGCGCCGTAACAGGTGATGTCGTTGGTTTTGATCTCCAGGTGGTGTTCCGTGATGAGTTCGAGAGCGTAGTGGTGTTCAAGCAGGGTAATGTTGGGATGGCTGCTCACCTTTTCTAGCAGAGCGGTCTCAACCTCGCGGCCGGTCAGGTCGCTGGCATGGACAATCCTGTTGCGTGAGTGGCCGCCCTCCTTGCCGAGATGCAGATGGTGGTTGCCGGTCATGGTGAATGCAACGCCGAACTCGATCAGTTTATTGATGTGGCCGGGTCCTTCCCTGACCATGATATCCACCATCTGCGGATTGCACAGCCCTGCGCCTGCATCGAGCGTGTCGGTTACATGCAGTTCCGGAGTGTCGTTCCGGTCGATCGCGGCGGCGATGCCCCCCTGCGCCCAGTTGGTGTTGGATGCTGAACTCTCTTTCTTTGTGATGATGGTTACCGTGGCGTGGTCGGCCATGTGCAGGGCGAAGTAGAGGCCGCCGATGCCGCTGCCGACAACCAGGACGTCAGTCTTGATTTCTTGTGTCATGAAACACGAAAAAGAATTTCATTTCGATACCGGTCTTGCGCTGACGCCCGTTGGCGGACAGCACGGTAAACACCAATATACGCAAGGGTCCTGAAACCTTCTGCAGCGGGAACTTCCGGAATATGCAGGCGATCTACGCCGCACTCCGCCTGAGACGGCGTATCGCACTGAACAGAATGATGACGATTCCGATGAGAATGACGGAGTGCACAACTTCGACAAGATGAGGAAACGCACGTGCCACAAAAAACCCCAGGAACGTGAAACACAGCACCCAGACCACCGTCCCCGTGCAACTGAAGAACAGGAAGAGCGGATAGGACATGCCTGCGACCCCGGCAAGCGTTGCCGCAAAGCTTCTCACGATGGGTGCGAAGCGTGCCAGAAAGACGGCCTTGGCGCCGTGCCGGTCGTAGAAGAGTCTTGTTTTCCGGAGATGCTCCTGGTGAAAGAAGAGGGTGTCCCGTTTGCTGAAAATCGATTTGCGCAGCCTGGTGCCGATCAGATATCCGGTCGAGTCGCCGAGGATGGCCCCCAGGATCAGCGTCAGGACGAGCGGCAGGATGTCGAGCTTTCCTGAAGCCGCAATCAGTCCGGCGGTGATGAGCAGTGAATCACCCGGAAGAAAAAAGCCGGCAAAAAGTCCGGTTTCAGCAAAAACCATTGCGAAAAGCAGGGCATAGCCGCCCCAGACGATGAGTTCGTCGAGTGTCCTGATATCCTGAAGAGAAGAGAGCAACTCCATGAGACGTGCCGGATACGTGGTTGCCGAAGAGAAAAAACGGGAAACAAGCTCCGCAGCTTTTTCCCGTTACTGATAATCCGGCATCGTTCCGGTGTCGCCGGGGGATGCCCTGTGCATGCTCCTCTTCAGGGAAGCAGGACGGCGCACGATATGACGGTTGTCCACAGACCGGTTTCACCTTCTGCGGACTCGGTGATATTGTAGGAATTGATGATTTTGCCGCTCATCTTGTAGATGCCTTCCCGTTCGTCCCAGTCCTTGTTGGGGTCGAACTCGATGCCGAGTGTCGTGGCAAGCATGGTTGCCGCAAGGTCTTCTGCGTATTCCCCTGACTGTTCAGCAGTTTCACCGAAGGGATGATGTTCCGACAGGTAGCCGTACTGGGTGTCGTCCGCCGGAATGGCTACACCGACCGAAGCCGAGATCAGGCGGTTGTTCTCGTTGGTGGAGTTACGGGCCATGACGGCAAAGGTGATCTGTCCCGGAGAGAGCATTTTCAAGCCTTCATCGACGCTGATGCGCTCGCATTTCGGGGGAAAGATGCTGGAAACAGTCACCAGGTTGCATTTTTCGATCTTTGCATCCCTCAGGGCGAGCTCGAAAGAGGAAAGATACTCTTTATGCCTTCCTACACCTTTGGTGAAGAATACTTTTGTCGGGACAAATGACAAGGCTGTTTCTCCGGATAATGGTTGGAAAAAGTAAAAGCCGGGTTGAGCAATTATAGGAAAAAGGGAAGTTATTCAAAACGGTTTTTTCCCGGCCACTTTAAAAAATTTCCTTTTCCCGGCCCTGACGATTTTCGGACTGTCGCCGAACTCGATGACCGCGTTGATATCCGTGATCCTCTCCTCGTCCACCTGTACGGCATGCTGCTGGATCATCCTTCTTGCCTCGGATTTCGACGTGGCGGCTTCGAGCTTCAGCAGCAGGTCGACAAGCGGAAGGGCAGGAACGTCGCACACGACGCTCGGCATTTCATCCGGAGCTTTTTTATGCACAAAGAGCTGGTCGAAATGCGTTTCTGCTTTCATGGCCTCATCCGGCGAGTAGTACTGCGCGATGATCTCCCGTGCAAGGGCCCTTTTCATCTCCCGCGGCTCTCCGGCAATGCGTTCGGCGATGCCGGTGAGCAGTTCAGCCTTCGGAGGAACCAGCAGTCTCCAGTAGGTCTCAATCAGCTCGTCGGGAATGGAAAGCGCCCTGCCGTACATCTCTTCAGGAGCGTCGTTGAAGCAGATGGCGTTGCCCAGCGATTTCGACATCTTTTCTCCTCCAGAGGTGCCGACCAGGAGCGGCATGGTGATGCAGACCTGCGGATCGAGTCCGTACTCCCGCTGCAGGTCGCGTCCGACCAGCAGGTTGAACTTCTGGTCTGTTCCGCCGAGTTCCACGTCGTTTTTCAGGTGCACCGAATCCATTCCCTGTGCAAGCGGGTAAAGGAATTCGTGGATGGAGATCGGTTCCTTCGACCGGTAACGCCGCTCGAAATCATCGCGTTCGAGCATTCTTGCCACCGTATAGTGGCTGGAAAGCCTGATGACGTCAGCGAAGCGCATGGTGCCGAGCCAGTCCGCATTGTAGCAGATCGTTGTTTTTTCAGGATCGAGAATCTTTGACGCCTGTTCGAAATAGGTCTCTCCGTTCCGGCGGGCCTCATCGGCAGAAAGCTGCGGCCTCGTCCTGCTTTTGCCCGAAGGGTCGCCGATCATGGCGGTGAAATCGCCGATGATGAGGATGGCTTCGTGGCCGAGGTCCTGGAACTGGCGCAGTTTCCTCAGCACCACAGAGTGGCCGAGGTGCAGATCGGGCCTCGACGGATCTGCACCGAGCTTGATTTTCAGGGGCCTGGCTGTCTTGAGGCTTTTCATCAGCTTCTGTTCGAGCTCATCGGCGCTGATGATTTCGACGACGTTGCCGACGATGATATCGAGCTGTTCCTGGACGGTGGGAAAATACATGGCGTTTTCCTGTTATGAATATTTCCTGAGTTGCTGAAGCTGCCGCCTTGTGTCACGTTCCCTGATGGCTTCCCGTTTGTCATAGAGCTTCTTGCCTCTGGCGAGTGCGAGCTCGATTTTCAGAATGCCGCGGTCGTTGAAAAAGGCTTTCAGAGGGATCAGGGTCAATCCCTTCTCGTGTATCTTTGACTGGAGCCTCCGGATTTCTGCCTTGTGCAGGAGTAGTTTGCGGCTTCTTTTCGGGTCGAGCAGGTCGAGATGGTTGTGCTCGTAATGCGTTATCTGCATGTTTTCAAGCCACACCTCGCCGTGATGGATCATGGCGTAGCTTTCATTGAGGCTCGCCTTGCCGAGACGCACGGATTTCACCTCGCTTCCAAGCAGTTCGATGCCGGCGACGATCGTATCGAGAATCTCGTATTCAAAACGCGCCTTGCGGTTATGAATGACGGAAACATAGGATGGCTTTCCCTGGTTCTTGGCCACGGGGCTTTTCAGTTTTCAGTTGCATAATACTCGACCGGGATGAGATTCCCGATGTTGAGGACAAGATAAGGGTCGAGGTGTTTTTTTACTCGAGCCATTTCACGGATTCCCTGCCTGCCGTACATTTCCTCAAGATATCCCGATTTCAGTTTTCCGATACCGTGCTCCGCTGAAAGCGTGCCGCCCATGGCAAGGGTTTCGCTGACCAGCGTGCGGTAGAGGGCCTTGGCCCTGTCGAATTCCTCCCTGTTCCGGGGAAGGATATTGAGATGCAGATGGGCGTTTCCGATATGACCGAAGATGATGAAGGCGAATTCCTCCCGCTCGCAGGAGTTCCGGTACAGGTCGAACAGGTCGCGGAAACGGCTGTCGGGAACGGCCATGTCGGTGCTGATCTTGCTCTCATCCTGCCGTGCAAGCCATTCGTTGACCAGCACGGGCAGGTCGTGGCGGAACTCCAGGAGTTTTTTCTGCTCGTCACGGTCGAGCGCCACCCATGAGGCGTCCGTCATGGCGCCGCACGATTCCATGAGGTTCAGCAAGGCTTCAAGATCGGCTTCCTCGGCAGCGGCGGTCGTCTCCTTCTCAATGTAGATCCCGCCTGCTGTCCGGACAGGAACATCGGGGTGGCTCGTGCGGAGTAAGTCGAGCGAGCGACTGTCGAACAGCTCCAGGACTCGTGGCCGGAAACCGCCGCGCCCTTCCCGCGCCTTTCCGACAAACGAAAAAAGACCGTCGGTCGTGCTGAAGTAGACAAGGCAGGAGATCACCTTTTCAGGCAGGGGGATCAGCTGCAGTTCGGCTTCGAGAATGATGCCGAGCGTGCCTTCGGAACCGATGAACAGATCGATGAGATCCATTCCCGGCTGCGAGAAGTAGCCGGCGTTGTGCTTGGAGGTGTCCGGAATGCTGTAGCCGGGTCTTCTGAAGCCGAGGCTGCTGCCGTCAGGCAGCCCGATCCTGAAGAACCCCCCGGCGTCCGCGAACCAGTGGCCTCTCGGTATGTCGAGGATGGCTCCCTGGGGCAGGGCGATCCTGATCCACCGGATGTGGTTGCGTGTCGGCCCGTATTTGAAGCTTCTTGCCCCGGACGAATTGTTTGCGATCGTGCTCCCGATGAAACACAGTTTTTCGGTGGGATCGGGAGGGTAGAGCCACCCTTCGGCTTCAGTTGCCTTCTGGACTGTCTCGAGGAGGGCTCCCGCCTGCACCCGGATCGATGCGGTTCCATCCGCCACCGGTTCGACAGGGCCTATCCGGTTCAGAAGGTGCATGGCGATCACGTAGTCGCCGACTGGGATTCTTCCGCCCGTCGTGCCCGTACCGTTGCCCGCAACGGTGAACCTTTTTTTTTCACCTGCGGCAGACCTGAGCAGGGCGGCCACCTCGTCCGGGTTCTCCGGGAAGAAAACCCCGGGAGTCCTGCCGATTTTCAGATTGCTGGTGTCTTCGAGGAACCCCTGTATGGCTCCGGGGTCATCCTTAAATATCATCGTGGACCTCGTACGGTTCTCTTTTCTTCGGTTCAGGACGTTTCGTGCCGGAGCTGTCCGGTCTTGCGGGCTCCTGCCAGACTTCCTCTCCTGTTTCTTTCCGGTTGGCATTGAGCGAGTCGCTGATCGCCTTGACCGAAGCGGCCGCCTTCGACGGTGAATATCCTGCACTACTCTTCTGTGTGCCGTTGACGTAGTAGTTGATCAGTTCGCGGGCTATCGGCGCGGACACGCTGCCGCCGAAACCCGCATTTTCCACCAGCACGGTGATGGCGATTCGGGGATGGTCAACCGGAGCGAACGCAATGAACCAGGCGTGATCCTTTCCGTGGGGGTTCTGGGCCGTGCCGGTTTTGCCGGCGACCGTCACTCCAGGAACCTGCGCCAGGGTGCCGGTTCCCTGAAGCACGACGCCCTGCATGGCCTCCTTGACGATATCGAAGGTCCGCTTCGCTACGGGCAGTTTCCTCTGCTCATGGCTGATCGGCACATATTTCCCCGAGCGGCTGTCGCGGTAGCCCCTGACGAAATGCGGCTGGTTCCATGTGCCGTCATTGGCGATTGTGGCTGCGAAATTGGCAAGCTGCAGAGGGGTTGTGCTGAGTTCTCCCTGTCCGATGGCAAGGCTTACCAGATACCCCCTGGTCCATTTTCCTTCGCCGTAGCGTCTGTTGTAGTAGTCAGCCGACGGCAGGGTTCCTGCTTTCTCCCCGGGAAGGTCGATACCGGATTTTCTTCCGAATCCGAACATCCTTCCGTATTCCGTCCACCGGTCGAAGCCTACCCTGAAGATCAGGTTGTTGAAGTAGACATTGCACGACTCGATGATGGCTTTTTTCATGTTGACGGAGCCGTGTGCCTGACCTCCATGACAGCGGAACCGGCCGGTGCCGAGGTTGAAGACCCCTGTACAGTAGATTGCTCTGTCCTGCGTGATGTCGTGTTCCTCAAGCGCGGCGATCGCCAGGAGAAGCTTGTAGGTGGAGCCGGGCGGGTAGGCTGCCTGGATGGACCTGTTGAAAAGCGGTTTTTCCGGTGAGAGGGCTATGTCAGCCCACTCTTCCTTTCCTGTGGTGCCGTTCAGGATCTCGAGGTCGAAATCGGGCTGGCTGGTCAGGGCAAGGATTCCTCCCGTCTCCGGGTCGATGGCGACCACGGCTCCCGATCTGCCGGTCTGCCTGAGCAGGGTCTCGGCAAGTTCCTGCAGTCCGGAATCGATGGTGAGGTACAGATCGTCGCCCTTCACGGAGGGGATGTCGCTTCTGCCCTCCTCATACCTGCCGGCGAACTCTCCGAGAGGGTTGACCAGTTCGAACCGTGCGCCCTTTTCTCCCTTGAGCTGATCCTCGTAATATTTCTCGAGTCCTGTAAACCCGATCTTGTCGTCGGGACTGTATCCTTTTTCCGTCATGGCGTCGAGCCGGTCTTTGGAAATGGACCTGAGGTAGCCGATCAGGTGTGATCCGTAGAAGGTGCCGGTGTATTTTCTCTTGGTTTCCACATCGATCAGCACGCCGGGAAGCTGCCAGAGATTTTCACTGACCCGGGCCATCGACAACGCATTGAGGTCCCTGTAGACCGTGGCGGCCGCGAACGGGCTGAACGCCCTGCCCTCGCTGATTTTTGTGTTCAGCTCCCCCTCCGGCATCTGCAGGAGGTAGGCGAGGAACCCGGCCCTGGACGGCTGGAATTCGGACGGGATGACCTTGACCGAGTAGAGCGGCCTGTTTTCCAGAATGATCTTCCCGTTCCTGTCGATGAGGTGGCCGCGCGGAGGCAGGACCAGAATGCGCCTGATACTGCCGGATCCGGATCCGAGACTCTGCATGCCAAGGACCTGCAGATATCCCAGCCGTGCAAACAGCAGGACGAAAACTGCGGCAATGATCAGGGAAACCGTATTGACCCCGCGCCGAACCGTGTCTACTCCAGTCAATCCGCCAGTAATTTTTTAAGAAACAGATGGTACGCAACAATAACGAGGATCATGCTCAGGAGGGTCGCCAGAACGACCAGCGTGAGGAACCTCAGGATGAACGGCTGTGCCTGGGGATTCTGCAGGATCGCCTGAAGCAGATTTCCCGAAGCCAGAGCCGTGAGGGCCGCCAGATAGAGCTTCCTCTTTTTCAGTGTCGGAGTTGCATGGCGCTCGTCGGGAACATGGAAAAACCCGGCCGAAAAGCCCTCGACGGTTCTGACCAGAGCCGACATGCCGATATCGCCTGTCAGGAAGCCGGTCAGCAGCCCCGATGCAAACCCGAACGTCGTGCCGGTCCTCTGGCCGAGCGACATCGATGCGAACGCCACGAAGACGCTCAACAGATCGGGCGAGGCGTGCAGGAGCACCAGCCGGGAAAAAAGGAAATGCTGGACAAGGCATGCCGCAATCATGAACACTGTATAGAGAGGATATTTTCTCATATCGCGTCTTGCTCCGTGTGCGTCATGGGCCGCTCCTTTCAGGGAGACTCCCTGTTTTCTTTTCCTGCTGCTCGGCCTCTCCGCTGATCACCTCGATCTTCTCGTGCGGAGACCTGGCCGGCGAAATGAGAACATACGACAACGATGAGAAATCGACGTCAAGCTGTACGTCGATCTTGTAGAAGAGTTTATCCTTTCTGACGCGGATAACCCTTCCGACGGGGATGCCCCGCAAGGCGAAGGTACTGTAGTCCGAAGTCAGCATCTGCTCGCCGTTCCTGAGCGCGCTGCTTATCGGCACATGTTCGACCTGTGCGATCCGTTCATTGCCGCCTTTCCACGACAGCACGCCAAAGGTGTTGGTGCTGTCCGAAACAACGCTGACCATGAAGTGGTCGTTGATGACCGGAAGCACTTTCGCGTAGTTCCTCGATACGAAGGTGATCCTTCCGACAAGTCCGTCGGGGGTCACGACAGCCATGTCCCTCGTAACACCCTGCAGCGAACCCGCATTGATGAACAGAACGTTCTCCTTGGAACTGAATCTCCGGTCGATGACCCGTGCGATCCTGAATCTGCCGGTGCCTGCCGTATCCCTGCTGATGACAGCATCAAGGTTTTTTGCATCAAGCAGTGCGGTTCGCTGTCGCATGACCTGGGAAAAAAACCGTGCGTTCTGCAGGAGCAGGTGCTCGTTTTCCTGCTTCAGCGCAAGAAAGCCGCTGAATTTCGAGAAGAGTTCTGCAATCGAGGCATTGGCTTCCATACCCAGCTCACGGATCGCATGCAGCGTTTCCTCCCGCTGGAGCTGGATGAGAAGGAGGGAGACGCTGCAGTAAACCAGAAAAAGCAGGTAAGATGAATGCCGTGCAATGAAACGAAATAAACTGAGCACTTCCGTAAGGTGATGTTATCTCATGGGCACGAGAGAAATCCTTTCGAGTGACTGCGGTTCGTCCATGATTCCCGCCGTTCCGGGCCGGTTCCGGGACGAGGTCCGCCCGTTTGCCTGATCTGTTATTTTTGTTACCTTTTCAATGGATACTCTCGTATGGGAAATCAGCAAGCTGAAAATGCCATGTCACGAACCATAAATATAACAGATAAATTTATTGTTGTAGGTGATAGAGTGCTAATCAGGCCCAAATCGCTTGACGAGAGAACCAAATCCGGAATCTACCTGCCTCCCGGCATGCAGGAGAAAGCCAGGATCCAGAGCGGCTACATCATCAAGACCGGTCCTGGCTATCCGGTTGGTCCCCCTCCTGAAGCAGACGAGCCATGGAAGGAGATGGTGTCGCACGCCCAGTACATTCCGCTTCAGGCGAAAGTCGGTGATCTGGCTATCTTCGTGCAGAACAGTTCGTTCGAGATCGAATACGAGGAGGAGAGGTACGTCATCGTGCCGAATTCCGCGATTCTCCTTCTGATCCGCGAGGATGACGATCTCGAATACTATCTCAAATAATCGCTCCTGTGCCTTTTCATTTCGGGAGTATTCCGGCGACCGTTCCGGCACTCCTCTTCTGGAGGAAAGGGAGTGCGTCCCCTGCAGTGCAGTACAAGACCCATGAAGTATGACATCGAACGTACCCTCTTTCCAGATCGACGACGAGCCTCTTTCCCGCGACGAACTTTTCCGGAGAATAGGCCCCCTCAGAAAGGCACTCAACGCCGTCATCCTTGCGCACTACTACACCCTTCCCGAGATTCAGCAGGTGGCCGATATCGTGGGAGACAGTCTTGCGCTGGCACGGGCTGCGCAGAATACCGGCGCGGATGTGATCGTCTTCGCCGGCGTGTATTTCATGGCCGAGACCGCTAAAATCCTGAATCCCGACAAACTCGTGCTCATGCCTGACGACGATGCCGGCTGTCCGCTTGCAGACAGCTGTCCCGAGGACGGGTTCCGTGCGTTCAGGAAGGCCCATCCGGGAGCTGTAGCCATCACCTACGTCAACTCGACAGCGGTTATCAAGTCGCTTTCCGACATCATCTGCACATCGTCGAACGCTGAACACATCATCAGGCAGATTCCGCCGGAACAACCGGTCATCTTCGGACCCGACAGGAACCTCGGCGGGTACCTCATGAGGAAGCTCCGGAGGGAGATGCTCCTCTGGCAGGGCTACTGCTACGTGCATGACGCATTTTCGGAGGCGCTCATCCTCAGGACCTGTGAGGAGCATCCCGAAGCCGAGCTCATCGCCCATCCGGAATGCCGTGAGGAGGTGCTGCGTCATGCCGTCTTCATCGGATCGACCTCGGCGCTTCTCGACTACACATCAAGGAGCGGAGCTCTGAGCTTCATCGTGGCGACCGAGCCCGGCATCATCTACGAAATGCAGAAACGGTCGCCGGAAAAGACCTTCATCCCGGCGCCCAAAGATCCGTCGAATCCCCGGAGCGTCTGCCGGCAGATGAAGTTGAACACCATCGAAAAACTCTACCGGTGCATGCTGGACCGCAGGCCTGAAATCACCGTGGACGAGTCGTTGCGTGAAGCGGCCCTCAGGCCGATCCTGAAAATGCTGGAGATGTCACCCCGGTAATGAGGGATATGGCCGCATCATTTCCGCCATCGGCGGAACAGCAGGATTGCGAGGGCGGTACAGCCGAGGAGTGCATACCACGAAACTAGAACAACCGTGTCCGGCATTATTTCGGTCATCTGTGTCATGTGATGTAAGGGGGAAAACATTGCTGAGGCTTTTTCAGTATACGCATTATATACGCAAACACCATCTTTTTTTTCTTGTCTGAACAGGATTTTTTCTCCGGCCCGCCCCCCGCTTTCCACTTACGGGAAATGTCCGTACCTTTGCAATGACCCTCGACCGTCCCGTCGCTGACCGGTGAACTTCAACTCAAAGGAGGATGGCATGCGAACGCTTTCCGGAAGGATCGCTTCACTCTCGACCTTACTTTCCCTGCTCCTGACGTCCGGGCAGGCTTTCGGCTGGCATGACAAAACCCACCTTTCCGTTGCCGAAGCTGCAGGTTCCCAGCTCTGGTACAGCGCGGCGGCTCCCGATGTCGCCAAGTCGAAAGGCGAGTTCAAGCCGGTTGAAGACAAGAACCACTACTTCAACAACAGTGCAGGCAGAAAGGTCACAGAGGCCATGGTGCTGGAGCAGGCGGAGCGGTACAACAGATCCGGCGACGAGGAAGGGCATCTGTACGGGGCCATCGTCGGAGCGGTCAGGGCATTCAGGGAAGAGAGCGGCAGCGGCAAGTATGCCGAGTATCCGCTTGTGTTCTGCGCGCATTACGTTGCCGATCTCTCCATGCCGCTGCACAACACGCCCTACGATGAATTCAACAGGAGCCGCCACAGCCTCAACGACGGAACCATCGAATGCAGCGTCAGGAACAACATCGGCTATATCCAGCGGAACCTGAGGGAGATCACCATCACGAGCGAGTCCGATCTTGCCCGTGAAATCGCCTGCGTCGCAAATTCCGCCAGAAAACTCGGGATAAGGATGAGGAAGGAGAACCGGAACATGACGCAGGACGAGGCGTACGGGCAGGTGATCAGGAGCGCGGCGCTCCTGAAGGCCATCCTGCGTTATGCAGGCAAGAACCCTTGCTGAGAGTCGAGCAATGGCACATGCCGAACATCTGAAGCTGCTTGCGCAGGGCGTCGCCGCCTGGAACCGGTGGCGGGCGGACAATCGGGACATCAGTCCGGATCTGCATGGTGCCGGTCTTTCCGGACAGGATCTCCAGGGGGCGAACCTTGCCGGGGCGGACCTCAGCGGGGCGGACCTCTCGAATGCGAACCTTGCCGGTGCCGATCTCGGAAAAAGCAATCTGCAGGGCGCCGACCTGACCGGATCGAACCTGAGCGGAGTCCAGCTCAGCAGGAGCACCATCGATACCTTCACGAAGTGCGAGAACGCCATCGGGTGCGACATCGGCGTCAACGGCATCTATTCCCCGGTTACCGATTCCGCGGCCCTGATGCAGATCGACCCGCCGGGAAACTCCATGCAGGGCGCCAACGCCGATGCGGTGATCGCAAGCCTGGCACACGCCCGCAAGCTGCACACCTTCTCGCTTGTTCTTGCCGGCTTCGGGCTGCTTTTCATCGTAATCAAGCCGAAAACCATCTCCCTTCCGTACCTTGCCGGTTCGTTCAAGTTCGACGACCTGAGCTATGCCTTTCTCGCCTCGATGCTTTCGACCGGTCTTCTGAGCCTGGTGGCCGTGTTCATCGATTCGGCGCTGCAGGGGGCCCGCTATCTGAACGACCGGAGGGCCGCCATGCTGGTCGGCCATTTTCCCTGGATTCTGTCGAAATACGAGTGCGAACCCGGCACGAGGCGCAAGTCGCAGATCATGCGTCTGTTTCTGAGCTTCCACCCGCTGGTCTACTGCTACTTTTTTGTGAAATGGGATGCGATGCTCGCGGGCGACTGGCCGGCGCTGCTGCAGCACTACCAGGAGTTCCCGGTCATTTTCGGGGAGTACCTGCTGCCTGTCTTTTACCTCATCCTTCTCCGGCTGTGCATCCAGATTTTCAGGATTTCCGAAGGGTTCCAGAAACCCATTCTGTTCGACACCGTGACGGAACGCGAGCGGAGAACGGACATGGAACGGCTTGCAGAAGCCGTCGAGAAGCAGGCTTTACGGACCTCCGAGCTTGTGGGACTGCTGCGCAGAAGGGAAGAGAGGTAGGATCCCTCATCTGCCCTTTCTCGCATCGAGCAGCTGGTCGAGGTTGGCCTGTGCCGCCAGGGTGAAGGGGCTCTTCGTGCCGAGACGGCTGCGGTAGATCGCGAGCGCCTTGCGGTAGAGGGTTTCCGCTTCGTCGTACAGCTTCTGTTCGGCAAGCAGCGAGGCGAGGTTGTTCATGGCCGTGGCGACGAAAGCATGGGAGGGGCCGAGCCGCTTTTCAAGAATCGAGAGCGAACGGCGGTACAGGAGTTCGGCTTCCTTCGTTCTCTTCTGTGCCCGGTGGATGGCGGCGAGGTTGCTCAGGGAGAAGGCGACGGCGGGATGGCTTGGCCCGAACCGCTTTTCCCTCACGGAAAGCACCTTGCGGGCGTAGGGCTCCGCTTCCCCGAACCGGTTCTGCGTGATCAGCAGCGTCGCCAGGCTGTTCATGCCTTCGGCCGTGCTGGGGTGCTCCTTCCCGTACTCCTTTTCCGCAGAAGCGATCGACTGTTTGAGAACGGATTCGGCTTCCTTCACCTTTCCCTCTTCGAACAGCCGCAGGGAGTTCCGTTCAAGCCGCTGCCACTCGCCCGTTGCCGCCCCGGACGGAACGGCGGAAAGCTGCAAAAACAGCCAGAGTGCAACGGAAATCGAAAGGAATATGCCACGGTTCATGCAACTGATGCGGATGCGTTTCCGGATTCCGGTCGGGTGCAGGATCTCTCCCGCCGGGGTAATCCTGCAACATACGGCTTTTACCTGTTTATGCCGTAAGTTGTCAGGAAGAAGGAGGACTGTGCGATATCGGGCGGGTGATGATCGGATGATGAGCGAAATCGGGGATGAGAAGATTTCTGTTCCTGGTGTGCGGGCTGGCCGGCATCAGGATTTTCTGAAGACTGCGCCTTCCGGCAACGCGAATCGGCGGAGCCGGCATGCTCTCTCTTCGAATGAAAACGAAACGGGGGTTTGATGAAAGCAGTCACATTCGTTTTTCCGGTGCTGACGGCACTTGCCGTCCTGCATGGATGCACGATGTCGAAAAGCATCGTCTCGCAGGCTGTCGACATCAACACCGCTATCGAACAGGCGGAAAACAGGATGATCGTCATGAACGTCCTTCGGGCGCGTGACAACATGCCGATGTACTTTACCAGCGTCACCGCTGTGCGGGGAAGTTCGCCTGCCATCGAAGGCGGAGCATCGTTCTCACTTCCGTTCGGCAACGAGGCTTCTGCGGCGTACGGTTTTTCACCCTTTTTCAGCGCGAACAGAAGCATGAGCTACGATGTGTCCAATCTGCACACCCACCAGTTCATGCGCGGAATCACCAGGCCGATTGACATCGAGGGTTTCAAGTATTACTGGGACATGGGGTGGCCCAGGAGTCTGCTTCTTTCGCTGTTCGTCGAATCCATCAGGCTGTACGATGTCGATCGGAATACCGGCGGCCTGACCATTGTGAAGGTTTTCGACAACTATCCGGGAGCCATGACGGATTCTGCTGCCGGCCACGACGACAAGGCAAGGCACGGTGGCTTCAAGCAGGAAATCGAGTCGCTGATTTCGGATGAGCTGATCGTTGTCTACAAGGAAACGGTGCGGGCGGGCGAGACGGACAGAAAGGATGCGGACAGGGTCGTCTCGCTTGAAAGAGGATCCGTGAAGCCGGCGGGTCAATGCGATTCGTATATCTTTCGGAACAGCTACCGGCTGACGCTCCCTCCCGAGAAAAAAGCCGGGGGTGCCTGCAAAAGCGGCAGGCTTGCCGTTTTGTATCTGCGCTCCCCGGAAGCCATCATCTACTATCTCGGGGAGATCGTCAGGGAGCAGCTGTCCAGCGGCAACACGAAGCTGGTGACGCTGAACATGGGGCACAGGCAGCAGGCCCTGTTCGTGCTTGAAAAAGTCTCCTCCTTTTCAGGGAACGGTTCACTGGTCGATGTGGAATACAACGGGGAAAAATACAGTCTGCTGAAGCAGGTGAACGGCGTGGAAGTCAGAAGCGCACAGGTGCTTTCGCTGCTGACCAAACTGATCGGACAGTACAAGTACAGTGAGGAGATGCCGAAAACGCCCACTGTCCGGCTTGTCGAATAACGCTCTGGAAACCGAGAAATTCTGAGGCGGTCATGGAAACAAAAAAACAGGATCCGGTCTACCGGTTGCAGGTGAGCCTGCAGGACAGCAGTCCGCTTGTCTGGCGGCGGGTGCTGGTGCCCTCCGGCATCACGCTCGGCAAACTGCACAAGGTGCTGCAGGCCGTCATGGGGTGGGAAGACTGCCACCTGCATGAATTTGTCTGCGGCGGGGAGGTGTACAGCATTCCCGATCCCGGGGACGACTTCAGCCGTCCGGTCAGGGATGAGCGGAGAAAGAAGCTCTCGTCGGTGCTGAAGTCGGAAAACGACACCCTGCGCTACGTGTACGATCCGGGGGATGACTGGGTGCATGTGGTGACGCTCGAGAAGATCGTGCCGGAAGAGAAATCCCTGAAGCCGCCGCGCTGTACCGAGGGAGCCGGAGCCTGCCCGCCGGAGGACTGCGGAGGAATCCCCGGCTACGAGGGGCTGCTTAACATCCTGTCCGATCCCGACCACCCGGGTTACAGGGAGATGAGAGCGTGGGCGGGCGGCGCGTTCGATCCCTGCCGCTTCGATCCGAAGGCTGTGAACCGGAAGCTTTCGAGGTTCCGTCCGTGAGGCGGAGTGGGGCGGAGTGCAACAGCGGCAATGAGCTTCCACGGGGTACCGTTCCGGGTGCAGGCGAGCAAGGGTTCACCTGTTTCTCACCATACAGCCCGCAGCATTCGTCGTCACTCCCAACCGTCTTCCGGTCTCGGCCACCGTTATGCCGTACTCATAAACGAACTTCAGTGCAAGCGACTTTCTCATCGACGCTTGTTTCTTCTTCAAGAAATGCCAGATACGCTGCTCCTGCCGCTCCTTCCCGGTTTCCGAAACAGCGCAGCACATATTCCTTTTCCAGCCAATCGCAACGTACCTTTTTCCATTTTCACCTCATGCCCGCTCCAGGTGTACGAGGCCAGTTGTCGCTATGAACCGGCAAGTCCAGCCTGCAACGGATTGAGATGGATGGAAGCCGCCGTCGTATGAGACGCGATATTTCGGAATGCCGTTCGCTGCAGTCCGGTCTGCAGCAGCACGTCGTTGAGAAAGTCGATGAGCAGCGCGGTTGCGTCCGGGGCTTCAAGCGCAATCTCCGCCGTTACAGCCGAATCCTCCTGCAGGAGGGCGGAGCCGAGGATCTCGTTCATGGCCCGAACCGCATCCGAGAAAAGCGCTTCAAGCGTTCCGGCATGCACGCGCACCCTGACGTCGGCGGCATGTTCAGGGATTTCGTAGGGCATCAGGCACGGTAGAAAAATCCTTCTCGACGCGAAGGGCGGTTTGTTCGGCAAGTCCTGCAGCATCGGCAAATTCCAGCCAGCGCCTTACGCTGCCAGCCACCGCCCTGATGATCGACTTGTAGTCCCTGACCATAAACCGGTCTCCGACCGCTTCCAGATCGTTTCGTGCAATATCGCGAAACTTTCTGTTAATCGACATCAGATGCTGAAACGTCCATTTTCCGTCAGGATTGAACGCATGCGTCATGTCGTAAGCCGGGGCGAGCGTCCATCTGCCCGTTTTATCCATGACGAACGAGAGGTTTTTCGTGTGATCGTCGCAGTTTGCCGCCAGCACGTTGAATACCATGCGGCGGAAAGCTTCCTCCAGCGCAGGGGCCTGCAGTTCAAGAGCGTTGACGGTCTGGAAATACTGGCTGTAGTCGTGGGTGGAGTGCAGCCGGTAATCGAGATGCCGCATGGCGCAGAGGCTCTGCAGGTGCAGTTTTTCGCCGTTCTGACGGTCGAACCGCCGGGTCATGAAGTGTGCGCGGCCGTTCTCCTCAAGCAGCCGGCACTCCGTCATGGAAATTCCGGCAGCTTTTGCCATCAGCGAATACGCATATTCGATCCGTCCACAGGTGTTTCCGGGCGCCGTCAGGTGATCGTCGGCAACGCCATCGAGCTTGATGATCCATTGCTCGAATCCCTCGTCAGCCGGAAGCTGGCCGGAGCGGATTTGACCGGTCGCGGGATTCCAGGCCACCACGGCTTTGGCTCTTGCTCCCCCAGCCGATGTTCCCACCCGGATCAGGTTCATGATTGCAGCTTCGGTTTCGCGGTCGTCTCCGATCGTTCCTCTCAGGGCGGTCCGCGATGCCGATACCAGTTCTCCTATGGCGACGGCGGTCGGTTTTGTATGGCGCGGACCTCGAACAGGACGGAATTCCAGCGCTCCGGTGCCTCGTTTGCCCATATAGGCAAGCCGGTCGAGCGGGGTGATGCTGTTTTTTCCGACACCTTTACTCGACAGGTACGCGTCGATCAGGGCATTGCCGAAATCGTCGGGGATGGAGTCCGCCAGCATGGCGGGAAGACGCATGAAGGTGTTTTCCGGCAACAGCGGGAACACATGGACAGCCTGTTTGAGCGGCATCGTCAGCGGAGCCGGTTCGATACCTCGAGCCTGCCATCCGCGATCGTACTCGAAAACGTAGAACCCCAGACCGGGATCGAGCGTCACGGCGCCGACCGTGCTTCCCCAGGCGCGCACCTCGATGATGTTCACAGGACGGTACACTGGCGCTATTCCCCTGTTCCCGATTTGCGGGCCCGGTACACTTTTTTGCGTGCCGAATCCGTTGCCTGACCTTTCAGCATCTGCATCGGTCGCACGGATACTTTCGGCGCCAGTGCTTCGAGCCAGTCGGTGCGCTCGAGGGCTCTGGTGATTTTGATGACCGTGCGGAGCGACGAACCTTTCCCGTTTTCAAGATTCTTGAGCGCGCCAAGGCTGACCGAAGCCTTCAGGGCAAGCTCTTTCTGCTCCATGTCTGCCTGGATGCGCAGCAGACGAAACTGCTCCCCCAGAGAGCGTTCCCATTCTTCGGATGTTGTGTTTCTTTTTTCTGTAGCCATAATAATAGCTCTATATTGTGTTTTATGCTAATATAGTTATTATTATGAATAAAATAACGATGATGTATCCTGATGCCTGATTTTCCGGATAATGCGGCAAAAGGGGAGGCAGGGCAATTGTTTGCGCGACCTTTATTCGATCTCGATGCCGTAGGTGTCGAGCAGCCCCGTCACGCCCGGCAGGGAGAAGCGCGCCTTGCGCAGGCGGTTGGTTTCGGGGTTGATGGAGTAGTTGACGGCGGTGCGGAAGTCGGCTTTTTCGAGGTTGGTGTGGTGGAACACCGCCTTCAGCAGGTCGCTCTCCGCAAACGATGCCCCGGTGAGGTCGGCTTCGGTGAAGTCCGCTTCCTGCAGGTCGCAGGTGCGGAACACGGTTTCTTTCAGGCTGAGTTTGAGGAAGGTGGCGAAGCGCATCATGCACTCCTCGAAGCGCAGTTCGAGCAGAAAGGTCCTGCAATCGCCGAACTGCACTCCCTGCAGTCTGCACCGGCGGAACAGCGCCTGTTGCAGGGCGGCGTTCTTCATGCCGGCAAGGGTGAAATCGCACCGCTCGAAGGTGCAGTTGCGGAAGGTCACGCCGGACAGCTCCGCACCGGTGAACCCGCAGCCCAGAAACAGGCACTCCTCGCAGGTGCCGGTGAGCGGATTGCCGGCATCGAACACTTCGTTTTCGAATGTCCGGTTTTCCGCCAGATCGGTGTTTCCCTTGTTCATGATTGCAACTTACCACCCGGAAGCCGATTCCGGAAATATCGGTGCCGACCGGGGCCGAATGTGACGATTCAACGAATTGATTTGTATTTTACACTGTGTAAACACTGAAGACCAAGGTGGTGCAGAACCATGAACAGAGAAGCAGCTCTCGGCCTTCTGAAAGCCATTTCTTCACCGATTCTCGTCGACGGGGGATACTGGCAGTTCGGCCGCATGCTTTATGTTCTGACGGATGCGGGCCTCATCACCGTCGATTGCCGGGTGTACGACCCCATGCTCGGCCCGATCGGGTTCTCCCCGCAGCAGTATGCGGAGATCAGGGAGATTGCCAGAGAGCATGACACTCTCGAAGAGAACGACGATCTCGATCCCGACGAAAAGCTCTTTCTCTTCAACGACGGCAAGCCGGATGTGCCGTATTTCGCTTTCCAGCCTCACGATGACGCCGCTCTCGGCGACTACGTTTTTTCAGCCGACAAAGCCGATATCGAACAGGCCTTCGTCGAGCAGGCGCTCGGCGGCAAGGTCGAGCCGTGGGAGAACATGGATGAGCAGACGCTGATCGAATGGGCGGAGAGGGTTGCGGTGGATTGAATATATTTCAAAGGCAGTCATACTTTGTTATCGAGGAGGTGGAGAATTATGGGAACAGAAGATAAGCGGATGGCGGCCGAGTCAATTGATATTCAGATCCGGCAAGTGCTTGAACGGCATGAGGCCATTAGTCTGGCGCTTGTGTTCGGTTCACTGGCCAAAGGTACTGCTCACTCTGAAAGCGATCTCGATCTGGCGGTCGGTGCTGATCATCCGCTTGACGCAGATGAAACCATGGCGCTGATTTCAGACTTGGCTGAGGCATTGGGTCGCCCTGTTGATCTGGTCGACCTGTCAACCGTCGGCGAGCCCCTGCTTGGCCAGATCATAGCTGGAGGTCGGAGAATCGTTGGCAGCAATACGCGCTTTGCCGAGTTATTGCTGAAACACCTGTACAACCAGGAGGATTTCGTGCCTTATCAGAGAAGAATACTCAAGGAGCGGAGGGAAGCATGGATTGGCCGTTAATTGAACAGAAACTTGAATCGTTGCGACGTTCAATTCACAGGGTTAAAGAGAAATGTCCCGCAACCGCAGCCGAGCTTGCCAGCGATTACGACGCTCAGGATATTCTTTCCCTCAACCTTGCCCGCGCCGTGCAGATGTGCGTTGATATCGGGGCACATCTTGTTTCCGATTCCGAGTTTCCTCCACCCGGTACCATGGGTAAAACGTTCGATATTTTATGCGAAGCCGGAATGATCAGTGCCGATTTGGCCGGACGCATGAAAAAGGCAGTAGGATTTCGAAATATCGCCGTTCACAACTACGAATCCATAAACTGGGCAATTGTTTTTGCCATTGCCACAGCCCATATCCGGGATTTCGAGGAATTTGCCCAGACGGTGTCGCGTCTGAACGACACGCATTGAAGACCGTTCAGAACCGGGGCGAGTGAAGCGACTGATGGGGAAGTGAACAGCCGCTACGTTTCAATCACAAGCTTTGTGGCGTTGTTATTGACTGGTTGGCGCTGTAATATTTTGATGACTCGCCGCTGTTTCGCTATATTTCCAGCAAGCGATTGTTGCGGCAGAAGCAAGCATTGGAAAAATGAAGATGGTTGCTGATTCTCAAACAGTTGTACCGTCGGCTGTACATGCTCAGCCATTGCAACACAGCCCGAAATTATTGGAGTTATTTCGGGAAGCAATGCGTGTTCGTCACTACAGCAAGAGAACAGAAGATACCTACTGCACCTGGGTCAGGCGTTTTGTGCATTTCCACAAACTGAGGCATCCAAAGGATATGGGTGAACCGCAGATCAATGCTTTTCTGACGCATCTTGCTGTGAAGGAAAAGGTCAGTTCATCAACACAGAATCAGGCATTGAGTGCACTGTTATTTCTTTACCGGTATGTGATAGGCAAAGAAACCGGTGATCTTGGAGACGTTATCCGTGCCCGAAAGCCTGTCCGGTTACCGGTTGTGCTGACTCGCGAGGAGGTGAAAGCGCTTCTTGCCCAACTTTCAGGCGACAAGTGGTTAATGGCTTCGCTCATGTATGGTGCCGGTTTGCGATTGATGGAATGTCTTCGTTTGCGTGTTCAGGATATTGATTTCTCCCGCAATGAAATTCTGGTTCGGGATGGCAAGGGGGCAAAAGACCGGATAACCATGTTGCCGGAATCCCTGAAAAAGCCTCTTGGTGACCATCTGAAACAGGTCAAAAGCGTTCACGATAAAGATATTGCTGAAGGTTGGGGGCGTGTACTCCTGCCTGGGGCTTTGGATCGCAAGTATCCAAATGCTCCTGCCGAATGGAGGTGGCAATGGATTTTTCCCCAGGAAAACCGATGGAAGAACACGAAAATCGGTGAGGAGGGACGGCATCACATGGACGAGTCACTGATTCAAAAGGCTGTTAAAGAGGCGGCTGTTTATGCGCAATTGACAAAGCGGGCGACATGCCATACTTTCCGGCACTCTTTTGCTACTCACCTGCTGGAAGGCGGGTATGACATCCGAACTGTTCAGGAGTTGCTTGGGCATAATGATGTGCGCACAACCATGATCTACACCCATGTTCTGAATCGTGGGCCGTCTGGTGTTCGCAGTCCAGTTGACGGGCTGTGAGCAGTGTTCTTATGCCGATCCGTATAAGACGCTGAAATAAATGGTAATGCGAAAATTAACTTATTTGATTTAATAATCTTAACAGTTGTTTTGCTGGTGTTTTGATTGTGTCTTATATGGGTTGTAATTAAAAAATCCGCAGTTTATGCGGATCAGTCTAAACAATGATGGCTCGGACGCTACGCGCCGAGCCATCGGCGCTGCGAATTTCCATCCGCTTTCTGTCCCGGCGCTGACGCGCCAGGCCATCAAGCGGCTGCAGCGGACAGCCGCCCCCGCGAGCAAGCTCGCGTGTTCGTCTGCCGCTGATCCGCAGCGCCGTTCGACGGACGCCTTCGGCGCGAAAGGAGGAAGATGACTATATAAAATGCTATGAGTATGCGATACGAATTGAAAGTGAAAACGAAAACCAATGGAATTAGGAGTATGAAATGAAAAAACTTTTTGTGGCAACAATGATTCTGAGTTTGATGCTGTTTTCTTGCTCAAATGTCGGGAATTCGCCCAAAGCTACTGTTCAAAAATTTTATCAGACTTTGGAGAAGCAAGATTATAAAACAATGGGTACTATTGCTACACCTGAAACAATACAATTTGTAACCATGTTTGGGCCCAAACTACGAGGGATGGCTGCATCATACGGAAAAGTGAAATCTATAGAAGAAAAAATTGACGGAGATAAAGCAGTTGTAACGACTAAATTCGAGAATGGAGAAGAAACAAGCATAGATTTAGTAAAAATCGATGGAAAATGGAAAGTGTCTATATCAATGAATTCAATGAATAAGTAGGATAGTGAAATGAAACGCCTTTCCGTTTTCTTGGTGATCATTGCACTATTAGGAACTATCATTTTTATTTGTATGCAAAAGAAACCAGCAAACGGAAAGGCTAATGATGTATTATGTAGACTCGAATCAATATTAGAGGATGGAGATATTATTTTTCGCCTAGGCGATCGTCCATGGTCAATGATAATTAAGGATATCGCGACAAATAAAAAAGAATACTCACATGTAGGAATTATCAAGAGAAAAAAAGATGTTACGGTTATTAGCGCAGAAACGTTGAATTTCGATGGAAAAGATGGTGTCGTTGATGAATCGCTGGAAAAATTCATTTATGTTGCTCAAAGTGTCGGAATTTACCGATTGCAATCTAGCGAACGGAATAGGATATCAAGAATTGCAGGAGAATATATTGGAAAACCATTTGATTGGGAGTTCGATATAAAGGATGATAGCAGAATCTACTGTTCTGAATTGCTTTATGTTGTCCTTGGAAGAATTCGTCCAGATATTATACTAAATACTGTCTATATAAAAGAAATTAAGAAGGATGTTATTCCATTAGATGTTTGTGAAGGAAACAAGGATTTTAAAGAAATAATACAAATTAAACTAAAATAAGCGTCGAACAATCGCTTCAACCTGACTCAATGCCCTGTCATGATTCCTGCTGGGATATTGTCGCAGGAATCACGCCAGGGCATTTCGCAGGTTAAGCGTATGATGGCTCGGACGCTATGCGCCGAGCCATCGGCGCTGCGAATTTCCATCCGCTTTCTGTCCCGGCGCTGACGCGCCAGGCCATCAAGCGGCTGCAGCGGACAGCCGCCCCCGCGAGCAAGCTCGCGTGTTCGTCTGCCGCTGATCCGCAGCGCCGTTAGCCCGCCCTTGCAAAAGGAAAATATATCTTGAAAAATTTAGTCTTCGCTCCCGAAACGCTAAACATTGCCGAAACAACACGCATGATTGA
>Ga0233419_10000078_pt1 | contig 16530 bp, 18 predicted proteins | sample Watercolumn_Mata_5_FD_194540 | JGI IMG/M metagenome (GOLD analysis project Ga0233419, IMG submission 194540) | Freshwater microbial communities from Lake Matano, South Sulawesi, Indonesia - Watercolumn_Matano_2014_100_MG | ecosystem: Environmental > Aquatic > Freshwater > Lake | place...
CTGGAAAATCGAACTGATCGAGAAGAACAACCCACACTGGCGCGACCTTTGGCAGGATATCGCCGGATAGGCTGTCTCCGCCCATGTCCGTGTCGCACAACGTCATTCCCGCGTAAAGCCTGTCCCCGGCTCGAACGGGAGCGGGAATCCATATCCACTCACCTCAACCTGGCTCCGTGGATCCCCGCTTGCGCGGGGATGACGTGGATGGGGGGAGCCTTGGCTTCTGTTTCCGTCACTCTGTCCGGTCTCCACTTAACACTTCGTCGCTCCCGTGAAAACGGGAGCCCAGTTCTTCACGCGCGGCGCCCTGCGTGGATCCCCGCGTTCGCGGGGATGACGGCATCATAGACACCGCGCGAAGTAGCAGGAATCCACGATGCTGAATACCCTACCGACCTACCGCCCAAGGACGTGCTGCAAGCCAAACTGCGCGAAGCCATCAGCCGTTCCCACGTTGCCTTGAAAACCACCGAATCCGTCATTCCCGCGAAGCTTGTCCCCGACTCCGATCGGGGGGCGGGAATCCAGTGCCCTGACGGCGCTAGCCTGAACGTTTTATTACGGCATGCCTATTTATTCCGTTACTCCAACGAACGCGGTAATCCCGCATCTGGAGCTCATCAGCACATCTGCAGTGGGGAACGAGCCTGATGGATGCGCAGCAGTTTCTGGCGGAGTTCGGGCATATCGCCAATGCGCCGGGGGGCGTGGCGCAGTTGCGGGAGTTGGTCCTGCATCTAGCCGTATCGGGTGACCTGATCCAATCCAATGCCCTTATCGATGCATCACCCCTGCTTGCAGCTATTGAGCTGCAGAAGCAAGAACACCCCGAAAGCAAGAAGGTTGTTGCCAAACAAGTCCCTCTCCCACGGGCTGCAATTAAAGCCCCAGCGCACTGGGCTGTTTGTCGCGTCGGCGATTTGACCCTGACAATTACTGGAGGAGGGACTCCATCGAAGAGCCATCCAGCCTATTGGAATGGTGAAATTCCTTGGGCAAGTGTAAAGGATCTAAAGGGTCTGAAATTCATTGACGACACTGAGGATCACATCACTAACGAGGGGCTGAAGAACAGTTCATCAAACCTGATTCCTCCAAATCGAATCATCGTTTGCACGCGGATGGGGTTGGGAAAAGTCGCTATCAACCGAGTTGCGATGGCGATCAATCAAGACCTGAAAGCCTTGGAGTTAGCCCCTGAAGTAAATCCTGATTTCTTTTTAATCCTTTATAAGACTCGAGACATCAAGGGTACAGGTACTACGGTAGCTGGCATCAAGCAAGATCAGTTGCTGGCTCTTCCAGTTGCGTTGCCACCGGTCGAAGAACAATCCCTCATCGTCGCCAAAGTCGACGAGCTGATGGCCTTGTGCGACAAGCTGGAAGCGCAGCAGCAAGACCGCCGCAAGCTGCAAAACGCCCTACGCCAGTCTACCCTGCAAGCCCTCGCCAGCGCCCAAAGTCCGCACGAACTGCAAGACAGCTGGCAACGCCTGCAAGCCAACTTCGGGCGCTTGTTCAGTGCGCCGGAGGATGTGCGCATGCTTCGGGATGTGATGTTCGACTTGGCGCTTCGCGGATCGCTGTTACCAGACGCCAAACTAAAAGAATCAACGGTGCCTTCCGATGCAGAAACCCCGCCGTTGCCTGATGGTTGGCAATGGAAAACGCTGGCGGAGCTATCGGAATATATCACCAGCGGTTCTCGGGGCTGGAAAGCCTATATGGCAAACACGGGTGATGTATTTATTCGGTCGCAGGACATCAAACACGACGCGTTGATCTTCGAAAATCCGGCTTACGTTTCATTGCCAGAGAAGGTGGAAGGCAAACGCACATTGGTCAAACAGGGAGACCTTCTTTTGACCATCACCGGTGGCAATGTCGGAAAATGCGCAACCGTGCCCGCTCTGGAACATGACGCATATGTCAGTCAACACGTAGCACTTGTCCGCCTCCGCGACTCCTGGTTATCGGCTTTCGTCCACTTCTGGATGATCAATTCATTCGGGGGGCGTCATTTCTTGTCTCGGTACATTTACGGCGACAAACCTGGCCTTAACCTGGCGCAAGTTGGCAGCGTCCCAATACCCGTACCGCCTGAAACCGCATGTATGCAGATTTTGAACAGTTTGCGACGCTATCAGGAGACATGCGAGCAACTCGAAAGACAGCTGAAATCCAAGCAGGATGTTGCATCTTTATTTTCTGTTGCTGCTGTTTCGAGTCTCACCGGCATAGCCATACAACAAGAAAAGGACGAACCCGCGAAAGCCCCCCAAACCGAACTGATCGCCCCACTGCGCTTAGGCACTCCACCCGATGTAAAGGTGCAAGCCCCGCTGGCCACGTTGCTGGTGCGCCACCAGGGCGAGATGAGCACGCAAGACCTGTGGCAACGCTTCGGCGGCGAGATCGATGCCTTCTATGCGCAACTGAAGACCGAGGTGGCTCACGGCTGGATTCAGGAGCCCACGGTGGCCGAGATGCGGGAGAAAGAGACGATTTGATGCCGATCTGCTGGATCATCGCCGGTCCCAACGGCGCCGGCAAAACCACCTTTGCGCTGCGCTATCTGCCGAACCTGGCGGGTTGCCGGCGCTTCGTGAACGCCGACCTGATTGCCGCGGGCTTGTCGCCCTTGGCGCCGGAGCGGGAATTAGCGGCGGCCAGCCGGCTGTTCCTTCGGGAAATCGAGCTCGCCATTTCCTCGGCCGAGGATTTTGCCTTCGAAACCACGCTGTCCGGGCGCTCCTATCTCCGCCTGATCGAGCGCCTGCGGAAGACGGGCTGGCGGGTGGAGCTGATCTACCTGGCCTTGCCGAACGTCGAGATCTCCCGGTTACGCGTGGCGGAACGGGTCGCCCATGGCGGCCACGATATTCCATTGGCCGATATTGCCCGGCGCTTCCCACGCAGCCTGCGTAACCTACTGCAGGTATTCGGCACACGGGTCGATTCCGCACGCTGTTTCATGAACGCCGGCACGGAGCCGGAACTGGTGTTCCAGCAGCGCGGAGACGAACGCGCGGTTGTTCACCCGCACTGGTTTGCCCATTTGATGCAGGAGTCCGAACGATGAATTCGCAGTTCCCTTCCGATATTTCCGGCAGCGACACACCTGACGCCGACACCCTGGCCATGCTGGCCTGCCTGCGCTCCGCGGTGGCGGAAACCCTGGAGCGCAAGCGCCGGCTGGGACAGTATTACGTGCAGTGGTCGCCGGAAGGCCCGCGTTTGACTGGCCCGGACGCACCCAAGGAACCGCAGCCACCGGCCGGGACCTGAATCTAATGCACCTGCTTCTGCTCAGGATCGGCGAGTTCCGCAATCTCAAGGAGGTGGATCTGTGCTTTCCCATGGCCACATTAGGCAAGATCCGCGGGATGTACTTTCGGGACGGTCGGTCCATTTTTGAGAAACCCAATGAACGATTTGGAGGGCCTTGGTTATGCCCCGATGATCGTATTCCAGGCCATGACCGCTCGCGGCCAAGGAACACGGCAAAGTATGTGATGTCAGGTGCTCGCCTTGAAGCTATCCTCGCCGGAGGAGCTGAATCGCACTGTCGTCTTGCGCTGTATGAGCGCCTTTTCTGAGCGCGGTCATGGCGGCAGTTACAGCCGTTCCAATCACCGAGGATGTGCCTGTCTTCCGTGTGCACCCCGTAATGCTCTCGGTGGTACTTCCGCGGCCCGAGGGCATGCGCAGCAACCCGTTATAACGACAGCAATGCCTTCCTACGGCATTCGTCTCGTCGTGGCGCGATGGTGCTAAAGTTTCATCCGCCGATTTCTTCCAGGGACGAGGAGAAAAAACGGTTCCTGGGCCGCTCGAGGGAACCCGCGAAGCACCGGAAACTTTCCCCGGGCCACCCACCGCAAGCGTTACCTTCCGGAATGATTACCGGAGCCCGTAAGAATAGGCGACGACCGCGGCCGGCATCGCTTGGCCCCTTGGCCCGTGGTTCCGGCCGATCACCAGTGGGGCTCTGGAGCACTGGTCGCCGAAATCGTTGGGCAAGCTGGATTTGCGTTTTCCGCCCCTGACCGATGCCGACCATTTCGACTTCGTCTAGGCCCAAGGGGCCCGGAAAATGAAAAAGCACGGTCAGCATCATTGCCCCGGAAATCTTTGGCGAAGAATGAATAACCAACCAAGCGAGAAGGAAACCATGTCGAGTCAGCAATCGTTGAGCCATATCCAATGGCGCCGGATCATCATCATGTTCCGCAACCTCGTCTCGGATCCCCAGGTGGGACGCCGGGCAATGTTATATTTTGCCGGCCTGTTCCTCTTCCTGCTGACCCTGAGCGGACTCAACGTCATCAACAGCTATGTGGGTCGGGATTTCATGACCGCGATCGACGATCATGATCGGGCGGGGTTCTGGCGTTACGCCCTGCTCATGGTGCTGGTCTTCGCCAGCCTGACCATCGTATCGGTCACCCAGCGCTGGACCGAGGAAAGCCTGGCGTTGCTATGGCGTAAATGGCTAACTTGGCGGATATTCCGGCGCTATGCCGACCACCGGGTCTATTGGCGATTGGTAGCCACCGACAAACTGGACAACCCCGACCAACGGATCGCCGAGGACATCCGGGCCTTCACCACGACGACCCTCTCATTCCTGCTCATGCTGATGAATGGAGTGCTGACCGTGATCGCCTTTTCCGGCGTCCTTTGGACCATCAGCCCCTTGCTGTTCATCGTGGCGGTCGCCTATGCCGGAGGGGGTACCTGGTTGATCTTGCGGCTGGGCCGACCGCTGGTCAAGTTGAATTATGATCAATTGGATCGTGAAGCCGACTTTCGATCAAGCCTGATACATCTGCGGGATAACGCCGACGTGGTCGCCCTCACCCGCCGCGAGGATCTCTGGATTTTCCGTTCCGGGCGTTACCTGGACGATCTCGCCGACAACCAGCAGCGCATCATCGGCATCAACCGCAACGTCGGTTTTTTCATGACAGGCTATAACTGGCTCATCCAATTGATTCCGGCCCTGTTTGTCGCCCCATTGTTCATCGATGGCAGGGTGGAGTTCGGTGTCATCACCCAGGCGGCGCTGGCCTTCACCCAGTTACTGGGCGCTTTTTCGCTGATCATCACGCAGTTCCAATCCATATCCTCGTTCGCGGCCGTCGTCACCCGAGTCAATCTCCTGGTTGAGACGAGCCTGGAGATGGAACAAGACGAAACCACCGCCCGGGACAAGGCGAGCCCCGGCGCCCACCCATCGGACCCGATTGCCTTTCAAGATGTCAGTCTGCTTTCCGGGAAAACCGGTGAGCCCTTGGTTGCGGGGCTCACGGTGGAATGGCCATCCGGTCAACCCGTCCTGGTGTTCGGCGCGGATGAGGCCGCGCGCGACGCGCTGTTTTTAGCCACGGCCGGCACCCTGGCAGCCGATGGGGGACTTATCGCTCGTCCGCCCCTGGAACAGATGCTGTTCGTGACCGAACGTCCCTATCTTTGTCCCGGCACCTTGCGGGAGTTGTTCCTGCGCCCGCATCCCGAGGGGCTCGCCGATCCCCTGGCCAGCCTGGATGAAGCGGTTCTCTCGATGCCCGACGGCACGATTCAATCCGCCATGACGGCCTTGGGCATCGGCGACATCATTCAGCGATTCGAGGGTCTGAACAGCACCCACGACTGGGACAGCGAGCTGTCGCTGGAGGAACAACAACTCCTGGTGATTGCCCGCGCGCTGGCCTGCGAGCCACGGTTCGCGTTACTGGACCGACCCGGCACCTCGCTTTCGGTCGAAGCGCTCGATCGGGTGATGAAAGCCCTTCTGGAGCGGGACATTACGCCGATCGTGTTCGCCAAAACCAGGGAGGGCAGCCTCCCCCAAACCGCGTCTCTTGAATTGATGAGCGAGGGAAAATGGAACTGGCAATCAGCGGTCAGGCCCCAGAACTGATGCGCCCGCCCAGCCGTGAGGAGTCGCGCGAAAGCGTCTCCCCTGTTTCAGTGCGGATTCAAGACATGAATCGACGTTGGGGCCAATCGCTCCGCTCATCCCTCCCCTTCTGCCTGGAGCACCTTGCATGAATAATCCCCCTTCCATTGTTTTCCGTCTCGTGTTGATCCTAGTCGCGGCAAGTCAGTTGGGCTGCCAACGCTTCGGCGGCAAATTCTTCCGGGATACCGTCGCGGTCCGTGAAGAATCCGCCCCAGTCCCCTTGCCGCAAAAAGCGCCAAAGACCGTCTACGTATCCGATTTCTCGCTGGAGCTCCAAGACTTTCATGGCGACCAGGGTATCGGCGGCGTTCTGCCGGGTGGTCTGCCGCGCACGCCCTCCCCCCTGTCCGAGTCGCGCCTGCCTCATCCCCTGAGCACCACGGATCCGGCCGGAAAATCCAGCGAGATCGTGCAAACCATGGCGGCGGCTCTGGTCAGTGGACTGCGCGAAAAAGGTATCCCGGCGGAACGACTGCCGCCGGGCGAGCTGCCCCGGGACGGCTGGATGATCCTGGGTCGATTTACGGACGTGGACGAAGGGAACCGGATCAAGCGTTCGGCGCTCGGCTTCAGTCAGGGCGCCTCGCAAATGGAGGTCAATGTCGGCATCACCGACCTGTCCGGCCCCAACCCGACCCTGCCTTTTGCCGTATTCGGTACCTTCAAGGAACCCGGCAAGAAGCCGGGGGCGGCGATGACGATGAATCCTTACGCAGCCGCCGCGAGATTCGTGATGGAAAGAAACGCCTCGGAAAAGGACACACGCAAGACGGCCGACCAGATTGTGGCCGAGTTGCTGAAGTATCGAGATCAGGTCCAAGGCCGGGTTGAAACCTCAGCCGGACCCTGAGTGGCCACGCCGACGTCATCGGACCGTTCAACCTAGATTCCTCTGTTGACCGCTTCTCAAATGGCATGAAGACTACGCGGCGCTTGGTATGTGCAGTATTACGGGCTCTCACCTTTTGGATGAGAGCGCTACGCGCCCGAGTGTGCGTCCAACAGAGGAATCTAGGTTCAATCGCCGCGCGCCGTGGGCAAAGTTCCTTGACGCCGGATTAGCCAGGCTTGATGAATCCGTGGGTTGCGTTCGAAATCCCGCGGCAGGGTCCGACGGCTGATGTCGGTAACCCGATAATCCTTCAGGGATTCGCTCTCCAGCCGGAACTTTCGATGGTTGGTGGAGAAGATCAACTCTCCCTCCGGCGTGAGCAGACTCAGGCATTGGCGCAGCAAACCGACATGATCGCGCTGGATGTCCAGCGTGCTCTTCATGCGTTTAGAGGTCGAGAAGGTCGGCGGATCGAGGAAGATGAGATCGTAACGCCAGGGGCTCTTCACGGCCTCGCTCAACCATTCCAGGCAGTCGGCCTGGATCAGTTTGTGCGTCGGGCCATTCAGGCCATTGAGTGCAAGGTTACGCGCCGCCCAATCCAGGTAGGTTTTCGACATATCCACTGTGGTGGTTGAACTCGCGCCACCCATGGCGGCATAAAGGGTCGCGGCGCCGGTATAGGCAAACAGGTTCAGGAAGCTTTTGCCTTTAGATCGCGCGCGGATCATGCCGCGGGTCGACCGGTGGTCCAAAAATAAGCCGGTATCCAGATAATCCTCGAAATTGACCTGAAGTCTGAGTCCCCCCTCCTCCACGACATGGAAGCGGCCCGTCTCCGACTGTTTTTCGTACTGGCCAGACCCCTTCTGACGGCGACGGACCTTGAGAAAAAGTTGCTCGGACGGTATTCCCAGTACCTCCGGAATCACGGCCAGCGCGTCGATCAGGCGTCCCTCCGCCTTGACGGGATCGATGGTCGATGGCGCCTCATATTCCTGCACGGCAACCCATAGCCGTTCGCCCTGGTAGAGATCAACCGCCACGGCATATTCCGGCAGGTCGGCATCGTACAGCCGGTAACAGGTGATTCCCTCCTGTCTAGCCCAGCGTCCCAGGTGACGGAGGTTCTTGCGCAGCCGGTTGGCGAACATTTCCGCTCCGGCGCTGGAGATATCGACTTGCCTGGCCTTGCGGAATAGCATTCGGCGCCGTCTATCCGCTTCGGTAGGCGGTTCACCCCCATGTGGGATGAAGAAACGGCCCTCGTCCACTTCGAAGTTGTACAACTTGCAGGGCAGCGCACCGTTATATAAGACATATTGTTTCGTCGCTCGCACTCCCACCTTGAAGGCCAGTTCGGGATTGCCGGTAAAGAGGCTGGCCCGCCAACCCAGGAAATGCTCGCGCAGGATTTCCCCCAACTGGAGATACAGCGGGACCAGGGACGCCTCGTCGCCCAAGCGTTCGCCATAAGGCGGATTGACGAGCAACAGCCCGTGGGCCTGCCGAGGCCGCGCGGCATCAATCGATTTTCGCTCGACGTGGACATGGCCGCGCAAACCGGCGCGTTCCAGATTGTCCAGCGCGTGGTGGACGGCGCCGCGGTCGGCATCATAACCCGTGATGACCGGCAGATTATGGAATCCTGAGTCCGCGCGGCGTTCGGCCTCGGCGATGAGGTCGCGCCAGCAATCGGCCTCATGCCCACGCCAGCCGAGGAACCCGAACCATGACCGGCGCAGGCCCGGCGCGATATCCGCCGCCATCAGCGCCGCCTCGATCGGCAGGGTTCCCGATCCGCACATGGGATCCATGAATTGACCGCCCTCCGCCGCGATGGCTGGCCAGCCAGCCCGCAAGAGAATAGCCGCCGCCAGATTTTCCTTGAGTGGCGCCTTGCCCCCATCGACTCGGTAGCCGCGCTTATGCAGGCTGTCGCCGGACAGATCGATGCTGACCGTAGCCTGATCGAGATGCAGATAAACATTGACGCGTAGGTCCGGCCGCAACAGATCGACGGATGGCCGCAAGCCATGCCGGTCGCGAAAATGATCCACGATGGCGTCCTTGACCTTTTGCGCGCCATAAAGGGTGTGGGTCATGGCGGAGCGGCTGGATGCAAAATCCACCGCCAGACTGGACTCGGGTTCCAGGTGTTCATCCCAATCAATGGCTCGCACGCCGCGATACAGTGCCGGTTCGTTGGGTGCGGGAAAATGGGCTATCGGCAGCAACACCCGGTTGGCGAGACGAGACCACAGGCAAGCCCGGTAGGCGTCGCCCAGATCGCCGGCAAAGGCAACGCCCGCCCGGGCTTCACGCACAGCGGAAAGGCCCAAATCGCATAGCTCCCTGGCCAATAGGGATTCGATACCCAAGGGGACGGTGGCGAAAAATTCTCGTGCTTCCATGATATTGAAAACCTGTTGCGAGCGCTTGGGCTATCCCGTTTCCCGTTCCGCTTCGAGTCCCGATTCACAGGCGTCCAATTGTCGCTGATATCTCGTGGCTGTCCCGGCAACCTTGCGAGCGAGGTCCATCAACCAGGGCTTTTGGCGATAGCTGCCGCGCTGATAGCCCCCCTGCCCTTCGTGGTACGCCAAGTACTGGCGATAGGCATCGCGATTCGATAGACCCAATTCCGTTTGGCTAAGATGCGCATACCAACCGATGAAATCGGCGGCATCCGCGAAATCGTCCCGTTCCGCGTCCGTTCTGCCTGTGCTTTTCCGATAGCGTTCCCAGGTCCCGTCCAAAGCTTGAGAATAACCATAGGCCGTGGATGGCCGGCTCAGTGGGATAAAACCTAAAAACCACTGGCGTGGAGGACGAGCATCCGCCACGAAGGCGGATTCCTGCCGCATGATGGCCATCTGCACCGAAACCGGCGCACCCCATTGCCTCTGGGCCGCGCGACTGGCGGCATACCAATCTTCCTTTTCGGCAAAAATAGCGCAGAGATTGCCGGGTTCTTTGGGCGGAGACGTGGCGCAGCCGGTAAAACCCATCGCGACCAGTAAAATGATTGGATGAAAAGCTCTCATGCAGCCAAACCTGGACATTCCAGAACCCAATCGATCCGAGACGTCCGGCTCGAAGAACCGCCGGCGGCTACTTCCAGGTGGTTACGCAACACTAAACAACAAAAAAACGATGGCCCTATCAAAATCCAGGGAAGAATTCGAGCCGTGGCGGTCACTGGGTTTTCTCTAAATCTCCAAAACAGTGACTCTTGATTTTCATGGGCGGGAAAAGAATGAATGGGTTTCGCCGGCATGCCATCGTGACCTTGTAGATGGGCGACCGCCAACCTGGCGATGGCTTCGTAGGCTCCCAGGGCAAACAGGATGGACTCAAGTGAATCGGTGCCGTGGGACATCGCGGATAAAACCATAGTCAGTTCCCATTCAAATGAAGCAAGGATAACATTGCCCAGCGCGCGGCTCATCATCGCCGGCATCCTCCATCGAGTTGGATAAATAATCCTAGATTCCTCTGTTGGACGCGCTCGAGTGTGCGGCCAAAAAGCCGGCCGGCAAGGCGCGACGACGCCGCAGGGTCATCCCCTGGAAGGAGGAGGAGCAACGCAGCCAGGCGGCTTTTGGGCCGTGCCATCGGGTGCGTAGCGCTCTCACCCAAAAGGTGAGAGCCCGTAATACTGCAAATACCAAGTGCCGCGTAGTCTTCATGCCATTTGAGAAGCGGCCGACAGAGGAATCTAGGATCATTAGCCCCGTGCCGTTCGACTCGCGCTTAAAGGAAACATCGTAAGAATGACCGATACCCGAACCTTCCCACCCGGCTTCATCTGGGGCGCCGCCACTTCCGCTTACCAAATCGAAGGCTCCCCACTGGCCGATGGGGCCGGACCCAGCAACTGGCATCGATTCAGTCATCAGTCTGGGAAAATTCAGAATGGCGATCATGGTGATCTGGCCTGTGATCACTACCGACGATATGCCGAGGATGTGGAATTGATGAGGCAATTGGACCTGCAGGCTTACCGGTTCAGTATCGCCTGGAGCCGAATCTTTCCGGAAGGTCGCGGCAAACCCAACCCGAAGGGGCTGGATTTCTACCGGCGCCTGCTGGAAAAACTCAACGAGGCCGGCATACAACCTTTCGTGACCCTGCACCACTGGGATCTACCGCTGGCACTGGACGATCTGGGCGGCTGGGCCAACCGGGATTGCGCCGCCTGGTTTGGTGATTACGCTCATTATGTCTTTCTGGCCCTGGGTGAACAGGCGCATCACTGGATGACCCTCAACGAGCCTTGGGTGATCGTCCATGAAGGCTATGTGGAAGGCAACCATCCGCCGGGTTTACGCTCGCTACCCCTCGCACGCCTGGCGGCACATAACCTGCTGCGAGGTCACGCCATGGCGGTGCAGGCATTTCGCGCCGATGGCGAAGGCCAGATAGGTCTTGTGGTGAACCTGGAACCGAAATACGCCGCTTCGGAACATCCCGATGACCTCGCCGCCATGGCACGCATGCATGCCTGGATGAACCGACAGTTTCTTGACCCCGTCTTTTTTGGACGATACCCATTGGAACTGAACGAAATTTATGGGCCGGAACTTCAGCCATTCCCCGCGGATGACTACCGGCTCATCCAGGAGCCCTTCGATTTTTTGGGGATCAATTACTACAGTCGCGGGGTGGTCCGACACTCGCCCAACCACCCGTCATTCCATGCCGAGCGGGTACGCCAGAACGACGCGCAACATACGGCCATGGATTGGGAGATCCTCCCCAAGGGACTGAAAAGCTGTCTATTATGGGTGAAGCGCCGCTACGGCGAAATTCCGCTTTTCATCACTGAAAACGGAGCGGCTTTTGACGATCCTGAACCTATGTATGGTCGGATTGTGGATACGAACCGCATTACCTACTTGCACGACCACATTCTAGCAGCGCGAGAAGCCATTGCCGAAGATGCCAACCTGAAAGGATATTTTGTCTGGTCACTGATGGATAATTTCGAGTGGGCGTTTGGGTATTCGAAACGATTTGGTTTGGTGCATGTTGAGCATACCCAACAAAAAAGAAGGTTAAAGGAGAGCGCTAACTTTTATAAAAGGTTAGCGCGTAACAATGGTGCAATTATGCATCCTCAGCCCCAAGACGTACACAGTTCAATATCAAACAAGTGATTTAATTGTTCTAATGGTCTGACTGATCACCCGGTCAATGTGTGACTCCAGACCAACCCATAACGGCAAACGGACCAGGCAATCAGAGGCTCTTTCTGTTACCTCCATGGGGCTGGGCGTCTTTCCAACCCTGAGTCCATAGGGCGAGGAATGTAACGACTGATAGTGAAAGTGACAGCCAATTCCCGCCTCTTTCATTTTCTCGATGAATTTTGTCCTTACCTCAAGCGAAGGCAATAGCAAATAAAAAATATGTCCATTATGGACACACCCTTCGGGTATTATTGGAAGCTTCACCAAACCCTGAGCCTCAAGCACATCCAATTCCCGATAATAGATGTCCCATAATTCCAGGCGACGCTTTGTAATCCAATCCGCACGCTCGAGCTGAGCCATCAGAAAAGCCGCAACCATTTCACTCGGCAGGTAAGAGGACCCCACATCAACCCAGGTATATTTGTCGACTTGCCCTCTCAAAAACCTTGACCTGTTTGTGCCTTTCTCTCTAATGATTTCGGCACGTTCTATATCCTTTTCCTCACGCAGTAGAAGCGCGCCTCCCTCGCCGGATATAATATTCTTCGTTTCATGAAAGGAATAACAGCCATAATTTCCGATAGAACCTAGATGGCTGCCATGGTAAGTAGACATTATTCCCTGCGCGGCATCTTCGATGATCGCTAATCCATAGCTATCGGCCAAATCTAAAATCTTGTTCATTTCACAAGAGACTCCGGCATAATGTACCGGCACAATGGCCCTTGTTTTCTTGGTGATTAACTCCTCTATTTTAGCTTCATCGATATTAAGCGTGTCGGCACGCACGTCACAGAAGACAGGAATGGCCCCCCTTAGAACAAATGCTGTCGCAGTAGAGACGAACGTATAGGACGGTAAGATAACTTCATCTCCGGGTTGAATACCAGCTAAAATAACTGCCATTTCCAGTGCGGCAGTCCCGGAATGTGTCAACAAAGCTTTTTTTGCGCCAGTCTTCTCTTCAATAAATTTCGAGCACGCGGTGGTATAGGGGCCATCGCCAGAAAGCTTCCCCCCTCGAAGAGCATCCTCGATTCTTGCAATCTCTCTACCAGTCAGAAAGGGCTTATTAAATGGAATATTTTCGTTCATGAAAGCCGGGTGGACAAAGTTAATGCCTATTTATCTTACAATTCGTTGAACCGTTTCTATATTTTGGATGGGCTCCAACCCTCGGGAAGATGGAGCCAAGAAATCACCAAGTTTTCTCCCGAGGCAGGGGAGGGGAAACGCGCGGTTCGGACGGTACTGAAACACCCCGATGACGTATTGATTCAATACAACGAGGGGTTCGCGCACGATAGCGGTTCTAAGGGCCGCGACGGTCTGGCGGGAGTTGAGCCGGGGGAGGGATGGTCGTCATGGCTCGCCTCTGTACGGTCGAACGATCCCTGTGCCATACGGGCGGCCTACGCGGCCCCGGTCGCGCCAAAGTGGTGGAAGCGGCAACGCCTTGCCAGTGAGCCGGGTCAGCCGACAGTCCGGGGGACCAATCAGCGCGATGGTTCTCGGACTACACCTACATGTCAACCTGACAGCCTTCGTCATCGACGAGTTAACGGCGCCTCTTGGGTTGGCGGGTCCAGCCGTTCGATGCGCACATACTTACCCTCAAGGGTCTGGACCAAGCGCAGTACGCACATCAGACTGTATGCAACGATGCCCTCCCACCATAAGGTGTTAAAATGCCGATGTTGATTGGAATCTCCACCCGCATTTTGTGGCAAGGCCAACTCTTGGCCACCATGTGCGGGCGGCGGCTAGGTATCGATAGTAATATTTATACCCTGTTAGAATTGGCGGCTAACCTGTTTATTTAAACTGTTTGGAGAAATGGATCATGAACAAGAAACTCCTTTTACTTGGCTCAGTAATAGCGTTGCTAGCGAGCAACAGTTACGCGTTAACGGCACAGCAAGAGAAAATGAAAACCTGTAATGCCGACGCGAAGACTCAGGGGCTTAAAGGTGACGAGCGAAAAGCCTTCATGAAGAATTGTCTGTCGAAGAAACCGGCCACGACACCAGCAGCTCCGGCTGCAGCAAGCGCCCCGACGACAAGTCCAGCGGTAACTCCAGCTCCGGCGGCAGCAGCGCCGGCTAGCGCAACCCCAGCCACGCCAACAAAACCTTAAACTTTAGCTAAGTCGGGGCCGAACTACGTAACCCTGACCATCGACCTAACCCGTACCAAGTTACGGGTTAGGCGCATCCAATCTACAGTTCCCGAGTCGCATTGAATCGAATTTCGGGCCAACGTTCTTGAGTCAAAGATAAATTGACTCTACTCGTAGCAAGATAAACTAAATAGCCGCTGCCATCCACAGCGAGATTGTCGAAAACCTTGCGCTTGAATTCATCGAGTTTCTTGGGATCGTCGCTAGCGACCCAGCGAGCGGTTGTCACCGGCACGGCATCATAGATGCACTCGACATTGTATTCTGATTTGAGACGGAAGGCTGTGACATCAAACTGAAGGACACCGACTGCCCCGAGTATTAAATCGTTGTTCTTCAGCGGCTTGAATAACTGCGTGGCGCCCTCTTCCGTAAGCTGCTGCAAACCTTTCTGAAGAGCCTTGCCTCGTAACGGGTCCTTCAGTACCACGCGCCGAAATAATTCCGGGGCAAAATAAGGTACTCCCTCGAACTTGAGGGTCTCCCCCTGAGTGAAGGTATCGCCGACTTGAATCGTTCCGTGGTTGTGCAACCCGATAATGTCGCCCGGATATGCATCCTCCACATCGAGACGACTGTCGGCCTGGAAGGTCAATGCATTGGCGATCTGTACCGTCTTGCCCGTGCGAACATGCAGCATCCTGAGGCCCTTGGTATATTTACCCGAACAAATCCTCAGAAAGGCAATACGATCACGGTGAGCAGGGTCCATATTTGCCTGAATCTTGAATACAAACCCGCTGAATTTCTCTTCCTGGGGCTCCACGATACGCTCACGCGCCTGGCGTGCCCGCGGGCTTGGGGCATGCTCGGCGAAGGCATCGAGCAACTCAAGCACACCGAAGTTATTGATGCCGGAACCGAAGAATACGGGTGTCTGCCCGCCAGCCAGATATTTGTCGACATCGAAGGCATGGCTTGCACCTTGAACCAATTCAATCTCCGTGCGCAGTTCTTCGGCTTGATCCCCCAGGATGTCGTCCAAACGTGGGTTATCAAGCCCCTCTATCATTTCCCCCTCCACAATGCGATGACCATGCGAGGGACTGAATAATTGAACGGCATTCCGGTACAGGTGATAAACCCCCTTGAAACGTTTACCCATGCCGATGGGCCAGGTCATCGGCGCGCATTGGATGTTCAGGATGCGCTCAATCTCATCCAATAATTCGATGGGTTCTCGTCCTTCCCGATCCAATTTGTTGACAAAGGTCAGGATAGGCGTATCCCGCAGCCGACAAACCTCCATCAACTTGATGGTACGTTCCTCAACACCCTTGGCGCTGTCGATTACCATCAACGCTGAATCCACCGCCGTCAGGGTACGATACGTGTCCTCTGAAAAGTCCTCATGGCCGGGGGTATCGAGGAGATTAAAGATCCGCGCGCGGTGCTCGAACTGCATGACTGAGGTCGTAATCGAGATTCCGCGTTGCTTTTCCATCTCCATCCAGTCCGAAGTGGCATGGCGCGCGGCCTTGCGTCCCTTGACGGACCCCGCCAACTGAATGGCGCCACCGAACAACAGCAATTTTTCGGTAAGGGTTGTCTTTCCGGCGTCGGGGTGAGAAATAATCGCGAACGTGCGGCGTCGCTCGAGTTCCGGAGGCAGATCTGTCATTGAATTAAGCAAAAAACATGTAATTATACGCTGTCTCACAGTCGTGTGTTGTACACCAACAACTCTATCTCCAATAGGTTAAGCTCATGAAAAGCGCAGAGTGTTTAGTTCAACTCGCAAACATCGCCGAGGCTTTGCAATTGAATCGAATCGAACGGCATATCTTCCTTTGCGCCGATCAGAGCAAGCCTAAGTGCTGTACCCATGCGGAGGGGCTGAAGTCTTGGAAGTATTTGAAGGAAAGGCTGGACGAATTAGGGCTGAGTGGCCCAGGTAAGATTTCGCGTACCAAAGCCAACTGCTTGCGAGTCTGTTTGAATGGCCCAATCTGTGTGGTCTATCCAGAAGGCGTCTGGTACCACTCTTGTACGCCCGAAGTGCTGGAAAAAATTATTCAGGAACATCTGATTGGCGGTAAATCCGTGGCATCACATCGGTTCGCGGGCCCTGAAGTTACCTCGAACACCCCATACAAGCAGAATGCCGACAAATAGACAACTTCTTGCATCCTTTAGTTGCTCGGGGGTTGTTGCGTCAACCCGGCTAATTATAGTTCATCATACTAATTTGCTATAAATTAAAAACGGACCATACTGTAGTGCATAGAAGCTTGTATTGCCTTGGAGGTGTGCCATGAAAGGGGACAGGTTAGTGATTAACAGACCCTCTGAACTTCAGGTATATGTTAGCCGGGAAAACGATGCAAAGATTAGGTTTAAATTAGCTTTT
>Ga0233419_10000083_pt1 | contig 15675 bp, 15 predicted proteins | sample Watercolumn_Mata_5_FD_194540 | JGI IMG/M metagenome (GOLD analysis project Ga0233419, IMG submission 194540) | Freshwater microbial communities from Lake Matano, South Sulawesi, Indonesia - Watercolumn_Matano_2014_100_MG | ecosystem: Environmental > Aquatic > Freshwater > Lake | place...
CCGATGTTCCGGCTGCTGCCAGTGCAGCGGCAAGAGCCAGGGTGTCGGTTTTCGGTTCGATTCTCACCGTTGTTGACGGAAAGGTTCTGTTCAGTTGCTCTGCATAGTTCTTTCCGGTTTCGGGGTTGCTTTTGTCCTGAAGAATGATATTGAGCACTCTTGGTGCGGTTGCGCCGTTTTTCAGCGGCAGATGTCGGGGATCTGCCTTTACCACGGTAAGTGCCCGTGCTGATATTTCACCTGAAAGCGTCCGATGTGATTCCGGACTGATGTGGCTCTGAACCCGGTTCAGATCCACCAGCTTCCTGTCTTCGAGATCGAGCCATTTTTTTACTCTCAGGATTCTCCTGACCGAGTCGTCGATCTGGCTTGCAGGGATTTGCCCGGCAAGTACGGCTTGCACGATAGCCGCATGTGCAAGGGCGGGATCGGGAGAAAACAGCAGCAGATCGTTGCCGGCCTGTACCGCCTTGACGGATATTTCCGGTACGTTGTTGCCGTTATAGAGCGCCTTCATGTTCATGGCGTCAGTGATGACAAGACCCTGAAATCCGAGTTCGTTGCGCAGGAGACCGGAGACGATGGCTCTTGAAACCGATGCTGGCTCCATGGTGCCGGTAAGTTTCGGAACCGCCAGATGCCCGATCATGATGCTGATCACTCCCTGGCCGATTGCCGCCTTGAACGGTTTGAGCTCATAGTCGTTAAGACGCTGCCGGTCAGCATTCAGCACGGGAAGCAAAAGATGGCTGTCTACGCTGACATCACCGTGTCCCGGAAAATGTTTTGCTGTTGCGACAGCTCCGTTTGCCTGCAGACCTTCGATCATGGCATTTCCCATGGATATGGCGAGAGGAACATTGTCGCCGAACGAACGGGTGTTGATGATCGGGTTTGCGGGATTGATGTTCAGGTCAACGTTGGGAGAGTAACTCTGGTGAATGCCAGCGGTCCGGGCTTCTGCCGCAATGGCCTTGGCCATCTCGTAGGCGAGTTTGGGATCCCCTGCTGCAGCGAGGGCCATGTTTGGCGGGAATTCTGTCGCTCCGGACAGCCTCATGGCCAGTCCCCGTTCCATGTCGGCACTTATCAGGAGCGGTCTCGGGGCGAGTGACTGGAACTGGTTGGCCATCATTGCCGCATTGAACGTGTTTCCTTTCATGAACATGATACCGCCCACCTTGCCTTCCCGCACCAGTTGTTGCAGTTGCAGGTAATTTGCGTCTCCGGGGTTGTTGTAGCGGCTTTCGATCTGGGCAATGATCATCTGCCCAACCTTTTCATCAAGCGTCATCTTTCCCAGCTCTTTTTCTATGCTGGATTCCTTGCGGCCGAAGATATACTGGGCCTGCCATTTTTTCGGTGAGGGCTTCGATTTAGCCAGAGCTGCCGGGGGCGCTGCAGTCATCAGGAGTGCGAAGACAACAAGCAGTGCGGCTGCGGTACAGGAGGTGTTTTTCATGAATCAGTAGCTTTCCGGTTCCAGGCGGGAAACGTTGTTATCGAGGTGTTCTGGAAAGAATACAAAAAAAAGCCGGGAATCGGTATTCCGGGATTTCATGATGTTTCTCTCTTCGTGAAGGGCAGCACTGCGGTCAATCGGTCGGGGCTGAAGGATAATCCTGCTGCCTTCTGTCCGGATTGTAGACGATGCCGCCGCGTTCCCTGTATTCGAGCAGGACGCTTCTGGCTTCGTTCCGGCAGCACCCCGTTCTGACCGTTATTTCCCGTTCTTCAAGGCTCTTTTTCCAGTCTGCCGACTTCGGGCCCTCATCGAATCCTGTTTTTTCAGCGTCGTTGCCGGTAGCGCCGCAGACGACATGACGGATACCTGACCAGATGATCGCACCAAGGCACATCGTGCAAGGCTCCGTTGATGTTACCAGTTCCAGAAGGGGCGAATGCCTGCCGAGGTCATGCGTCTGGAGCCGCTGTTCAGCGGCGGCAAGTGCAATCATTTCTGCATGGGCATGCGAACAGAGGCTTTCGACAACGACATTGACGCCTGCGGCGATCAATTTGCCGCTGCGGTGCTCGAATACGGCAGCGCCGAAAGGTCCGCCGGTCCTGTGCAGCACATTGAGCCGGGAGAATTCAACGACAGCCAGCATGCGTCTATCGTGGTCAGGCAAGGTTTCCGGCAATGTTTCGATAAATTTTCTTACCGGGGCGGGAAGCAGGAGTTCGGGGTTGCAGAAGTGCATTCGGTTTTTGCCTGAAGGTGGTTGCGGCGGGGTCAGCTCATGAAAAGGTACGGTTTCCATTCATCCGAAACAGCAGCAGTGAACTGCTGCATGAAGATGATATGGTTTGGCCTTGCCGGCTTTGTCCGTGTCGTCATGCCGGCTTCAGCGGGGGTCCTGTTGCCTTTTTTCGTATTGCAGCGATGACAGGCGGTAATGAGATTTTCCCATGTGTCCTCGCCGCCTCTCGACCGGGGGAGGATGTGGTCGACGGTCAGGGGGAGGTCGGTTCGTCCGCAATACTGGCAGCGGAAGGTGTCCCTTCTGAGAATGTTTTTCCTGTTCAGCATGATTTTCCTGAAAGGGACGCGGACAAACAGGTTCAGCCGGACGATGCTTGGCAGCGGAAAACGGTGCGAAACCGTTGAAACCATTTTTTCAGGGTGATGGGCGACCGGTACGGCTTTTCCGCAGAACAGCAGCAGGACGGCCTTCTGGGCGTCACAGATACTGAGCGGTTCGTAACTGCTGTTCAGTACGAGAACCTTTGAACTGAGCAAGGACATCTCCCCGGTTTTTGTTAGAGTATACGTCCGGATCATGCTGCAGCAAAATCACCTGTGTGAACTTTTCGTTACTTCCTGCCCGCACGTTTTACGTGCGGTTTCGTGCAGGCCCACGGCCAGTCGTCAACCGGTGCAGCAGATGTTCAACTGTCGTGAAGCCTGCGCCTCGTCGAGCCGTTTGACCGGAGTGCTCACCGGCGCCGACAGCACAAGCTCGGGTGAAGAGCCGGCTTCATCAGCAATGCCGAGCATCGCCTCTGCAAACAGATCGAGCGTTTCCCGCGTTTCTGTTTCTGTTGGCTCGATCATCAGTGCTTCGCTTACAATGAGCGGGAAATAGATGGTCGGAGCATGAAATCCGTAATCGAGCAGCCGTTTGGCGATATCCAGGGTTCTGACACCATGTTCTTTTTTCTGCAGGTCTCCCGAAAGACAGAACTCGTGCATGACCGGTTTCGGATAGGGCAGTTCATACCGTTTGTCGAGGAGGGCAAGCAGGTAGTTCGCATTGATGATGGCATTTTCCGAAACCCGCCGCAGCCCTTCGGCGCCGAGCATACGGATGTAGACGTACGCTCTCAGGAGTACGGAGAAGTTTCCGAAGAAATTCATCATCCTGCCGATGCTTTCAGCATTTCCTGTATCGAGCCTGTACGAGACTCCGTCGGCGGTTTCGATCCTTTCTACAACCGGTACGGGAAGATAGGGGATGAGGTTTTCTGAAACCCCCACCGGGCCGCTTCCCGGTCCACCTCCGCCATGAGGGGCCGAAAAGGATTTGTGGAGATTGTAGTGCACAACATCGAACCCCATGTCGCCTGGCCGGGTGATGCCCAGGAGGGCGTTCATGTTCGCCCCGTCCATATAGAGCAGGCTGCCGTTTTCATGCACCATCCTTTCGATAACGAGAATATCCTTTTCAAAAAGTCCGATGGTGTTGGGATTCGTCAGCATGAGGGCGGCAACGTCTCCGTCGAGTTTTGCCTTGAGATCCTCAAGGTCGGTCCGTCCGTCCGAGCCGCTTTTTACCGAAATGATGTCGTAGCCTGCAATTGCCGCTGATGCGGGATTCGTGCCGTGGGCGGAGTCCACCACCAGCAGTTTGCCGCGTTTCGAGTTCCTTGCCTCGTGGTATTTCTTGATAAGCAGAATGCCGGTCAGCTCGCCGTGAGCACCGGCGGCGGGCTGCAGGGTGACGGCGGCCATGCCGGCGATTTCTGCAAGCATTCCTCCCAGTTCATGCATCAACTGCAGGGCTCCCTGCACGGTTTTTTCCGGCTGCAAGGGGTGCAGTTCACTGAATCCGGGGAGCTCGCAGGCGGCATCGTTCACCTTGGGGTTGTACTTCATCGTACAACTGCCCAGCGGGTACATGTTCTTGTCGACATGGTAGTTCATGTTGGAAAGCCTGATAAAATGCCTGACCACTTCGCTTTCCGGGACTTCAGGAAGATCGGCCGGCCGTTTTCTCAGGAATTTTTCCGGGATAACGGATTCTGCAGTCAGTTCCGGAATGTCGTTACCGGAGAGGCTGTACCCTTTTCGTCCCTCTCTCGATAAATCGAAAATCAGTTTTTCTCTCATGATGGCACGGCGTCGTGAAGTGGTCTGGTTGGCTAGATTGATAGGCAATATAGAGCACCGCAGCGAAATGCTCAAACCCGCAAGGGAAAAAAGCGGATTGATGTCAGCAGCGACTCACAGAGGGTGATTTTCCCTGGTTTCCTGCTCTGCCTGCGCAAGCTTGTCGAGCGCTTCCCTGGCGGCAAGCTGCTCGGCGTCTTTTTTTCTTGGAGCAGTGCCCCTGCCGCAGATATAACCGGCACAGGAAACTTCGACGGTGAAAATTTTTTCGTGTTCCGCGCCATCCTCCACGATGACCGTGTAGAGCGGGGGGAGAAGGTGGTTCGACTGGGTATATTCGATCAGGCGACTCTTGTAGTTGTGTTCCGAGGCGACAATGTTCTGGAAGTCAACGTGTTCGATGACCTGTTTCATGACGAATGCCCGGGCTGCATCCAGGCCCTTGTCGAGATAGATCGCTCCGGTAAGCGATTCGAAGACATCGGCAAGCGCTGATTCACTGCACCGTATTTTTGCGTGATCCGCCGATTCCCCGATAATAAGATGTTCTCCAAGTCCCATGCTCCGGGCAAAACCGGCCAGGGCTTTTCTGTTGACGATTTTGGCCCGGTTGCTCGACAGTTCCCCCTCTGCGCTTTCAGGGAACGTACGGTACAGGTATTCCGAAATAACCAGGTCGAGGACGGCATCGCCCAGAAATTCCAGGCGCTGGTTGGATTCAGTGGCCGAGTTTACGGCATCGTGGGTAACAGAACGGTGGGTGAACGCCGTGATGTAGATGTCGGGATTGATAGCCGTACTGCCGGTGATGCGGGCAATAACATTGCCAGTGGGTTCCGGCTGAGGGGTCTTTCCTTGACTTTCCGAGGAAGATGGGTCGCCTTTCTTTTCCTGCCTGCGGGCAAACCCGAGAGCAGTCAGTTTCTGCCAGAACGGCTCCATAAGCAGATGGGCATGATCAGAGCGATGATGCGTTACGGAAAACCAGGGAAGCATTATGACCGCCGAATCCGAATCCGTTGTTGAGCGAGTAAGCTATGTCACGCTTTTTTGGATGGTTTGGCGTAATATCGAGATCGATTTCAGGATCGAGATTGTCGTTGTTGATGGTCGGCGGGACAGTTGCGTTTTGCATGGCCAGCAGGCAGACGATTGTTTCCACCACACCGGCGGCACCGAGCAGGTGGCCCGTCATGGACTTCGAGGAACTGAGGCTCAGCTTGCCAGCGTGCTGGCCGAATACTTTCCGGATTGCCGTTATTTCAGCAATGTCGCCAAGTGGTGTCGAGGTTCCGTGGGTGTTGATGTAATCGATCTTTTCCGGAGCAATGCCTGCAACGGAGAGCGCGGCTTTCATGGCGTTGACGGCCCCGGCGCCTTCAGGGTGAGGGGCAGTAAGATGGTATGCGTCTGCCGTTGCTCCGACACCGGCTATTTCGCAATAGATTTTTGCGCCCCTGGCTTTTGCCGATTCGAGTGTCTCAAGTACCAGGGAGCCGGCACCTTCGCCCATGACGAACCCGTCGCGGTCACGGTCATAGGGGCGGGAAGCCTTTTCAGGCCGGTCGTTGGCTGTCGAGAGTGCTTTTGCGGAGTTGAAGCCGCCGACACTCATCGGGGTGATCGGTGCTTCTGATCCTCCACAGATCATGAAGTCGGCCATGCCGAGCTGGAGAATCATCCATGCGTCGATGATGGCGTGAAGGGAGGTCGCGCAGGCAGATGCCGTTGCATGGTTCGGTCCCATAAGGCCGAATTTCATGGAAATCTGACCGGCGGCAATATCCGGGATCAGCATGGGAATGAAAAAAGGACTGATCCTTCTCGGTCCCCGCTCAAGGTAGGTGCGGAACTGCTGATCATAGGTGGTCATGCCTCCGATGCCGGATCCATGGACAACGCCGATCCTGAGTGGATCGATAGCCTGCAGATCAAGCCCCGAATCAGTCAGGGCCTGTTCTGCGGCAATGACGGCATATTGACAGTAGGGGTCCATGCGGTCAGCTGATTTCCTGTCGATATAATCAACGGCAGAAAAGTTCTTCAGTTCGCATGCGAAAGTGGTCGCAAAACCAGTGGTGTCGAAATAGGTGATAGGAGCAGCGCCGCTTTTGCCCTCGACCAGTCCGGTCCAGAACTCCTCTTTGCTGAGACCTATTGGAGCCAGGACTCCTATTCCGGTAACGACAACTCTTTTGCGATCGGGACCCATTTGTGGTGCTTTGCTATTGGTTGTTTCAGGCAGTATTGCCCGAAAGGAAATTACTTTTTGACGATGTAGTCGATGGCCTGCTGAACGGTGCTGATTTTCTCGGCATCTTCGTCAGGAATCTGGACACCGAACTCGTTCTCGAGTTCCATGATCAGTTCGACGGTGTCGAGAGAGTCCGCGCCAAGATCATCGGAAAACTTGGATTCCGGTTTGATCTGGTCTTTGTTGACGCCCATTTTGCTGACAATAATATCATACACCTTGTCTCTGATTTCAGCTTCGCTCATTGTTCTGTTCTCCTGATTAGTGGTTTGTTTACAGAAAAAAACTTGAAATGTCAAATAATATACAAAGATAAACAGGCTTGCCCAAACTTACTTACATGACCATGCCGCCGCTGATGTTGATCACCTCGCCGGTAATGTAGCCTGCGTCGTCTCCTGCCAGGAAAGAGACCACCCGCGCAACATCTTCAGGCTGTCCGAACTTTGCAAGGGGAATGGCATCGAGCATTTTCCGGCGCACCTCTTCCGACAGGGCATCGGTCATCTTTGAGGCGATGAACCCCGGAGCTACGGCATTGACCCGGATATTGCGGGAAGCGAACTCTTTTGCAACCGATTTGGTGAAGGAGATGACTCCCCCTTTCGATGCGGCATAGTTCGCCTGTCCTGCATTGCCCATGAGACCGATAACCGATGCAATATTGACAATAGCTCCGGAGCGCTGCTTCATCATGATCCGGGTTACCGCTTTTGTGCAGGCAAACGTGCCCTTGAGATTGACAGTGAGCACGGCATCCCAATCCTCTTCGGACATTCTCATCAGAAGGCCGTCCCTGGTAATACCGGCATTGTTGACCAGGATGTCAATTCTCCCGGTTGTTTCCGCGATTTCAGTGAAGACGTTCTGGACGGCTTCGGCGTTGGTGACGTCAAGTTCCCGACACCACACCTTTGCGCCGAGATTGCTGACGAGCCCGGCAGTTTCAGCAAGCCACTCTTCCCTGATGTCGCAGAGAACCACTCCTGCTCCTTTTGTGGCGAGATCAAGAGCGATGGCCTGCCCGATTCCCCTGGCGGCACCGGTCACAACGGCAATTTTTCCTTCAAACATGATTTGTTTTCTTCTGTTGATGAATACGGTCCCTTTAATGGATAATGGCAATTCAGATAAGCTTCAGAATGTCTTCGGCAGTATCGACACCGCTGGTCGTGACCGATTTGTCGATTCTCTTGATCAGTCCCTGCAGGACTTTCTGTGGGCCGACTTCGATGAATTCCGTGATTCCTGTTTTCACCATCTCCTCGATGGACTGTGTCCAGAGCACCGGACTGGTAAGCTGCATGATCAGGTTTTTTCTGATCTCCGCTGCCGAGGTAACTGGCCTGGCAACCGCGTTCATGCAGACCGGAATGCGTGCGTCCCGAATTTCCACCAGTTCAAGCGCAGTGGCGAGTTCTTCTTCTGCCGGCTTCATGAGCGGAGAGTGGAATGCGCCCGACACCACAAGTTCCTTGGCCATCCGGGCTCCGTGGGCAGGTGCGAGTTCGACGGCTTTTTTTACCGCCGCAATTTCGCCCGATATGACAAGCTGTCCCGGAGAGTTGAAGTTTGCTGCCCGGACTGTTCCTGCTGACGACGCTTCGTCGAGCAGGGCTTCGACAGCGCTGTCCTGCATGCCGATAAGCGCAGCCATGGTTCCGGGATTCTTTTCCCCCGCATGCTGCATCAGTTCGCCTCGTTTTGCCACGATACGCATGGCATCCTCGAAATCCATCGCGCCGGCAAAACAGAGGGCGGTATATTCACCAAGACTGTGTCCTGCAGTTATGGCAATGCCTTCTGTTCCCAGCAGGTATGCCGCTACGATGCTGTGCAGGAAAATCGCCGGCTGGGTATAGCGGGTCTGGCGGAGTTCCTCTTCGCTGCCCTCGAACATGATATCGGTTATTGAAAAACCCAGGACACCATCGGCTTTCTGCATCATTGACCGGGCGACCGGGAAGACCTCGAAAATGTCCTTTCCCATACCCAGGCGCTGTGAGCCCTGTCCGGGAAATACAAATGCTTTCATCAGTACCTGTTTCTTTGGTGAGAGAGAATTACTGCCATTTGATGTACATGCCACCCCAGGTGTAACCGGCTCCGAAACTGACCAGCACGAGGTTTGAGCCGGTTTGCAGTTTCTGCTGCTCGTCGAGTTCGGCAAGGCAAATGGGAATGGTGCCTGCGGTGGTGTTCCCGTAATGAGCGATGTTCGACATGACTTTTTCCTCGCCGAGGCCCATCCGTTCAGCCGTTGCATGGATGATGCGCTGGTTTGCCTGATGCGGAACCAGCCATGAGATATTTTCTGCATCGAGGTTGTTGCGCCGCATGATTTCCGCTGCGGTATCAGCCATGGCGGTGACTGCGGATTTGAACACCTGCTTGCCGTCCTGACGGATGTAGTGCATGCGTTTTTCCACGGTTTCGTGACTTGCCGGATGCCGGCTTCCTCCGCCGGTCATCAGCAGGTGATCCTTGCCGTTCGCCCCATCCGAATAAAGCCGGGAATCGAGAATGCCGTAGCCTTCACGGGCAGGTTCGAGCAGAACGCCCGCCGCGCCGTCCCCGAAAAGGATCGCGGTCGAGCGGTCGGTATAGTCGACAACTGAGGACATCTTGTCGCCGCCTATGACCATAACTTTTTTATGGGAACCCGATTCAATGAAGCTCGCTCCGGTATTGAGTGCAAAAAGAAATCCCGAACATGCCGCATTCAGGTCGAACGCCCATGCGTTTTTTGCGCCGATTGCTCCCTGTACAAGGCAGGCAGTTGACGGGAAAAGCATGTCCGGCGTCATGGTGGCGACAATGACAAGCTCGATCTCGTCAGCAGAAACACCGCTTTTTTCAAGGAGTTGGCGGGCAACTTCACTGCAGAGGAACGATGTTGCCTTGTCGGGGTCCTTCATGATCCGCCGTTCACTGATGCCTGTTCGTGTGCGAATCCACTCGTCGCTGGTATCAAGGATCCGTTCAAGCTCGTGATTGGTCAGTACCCCTTCGGGTAAATATTTGGCTGTAGCCGTTATTGCAGCTTTCATGCGTTTTTTGCGGTTATTTCAATGCGGGATTGCACGTGTCCGGCAGCAGGATGCACGTTGCGGTTCTGCTGCCGGTATCGGTGGCGGAACGGCTGATTATGCTTCGGAAAGTACCTCTGCAATGCGGGCGTTGACCTGTTTTTCAATCATATGTTCAGCCATTAAAATCATGTTCTTGATGGCACGCGATGAGGATCGTCCGTGCCCGACAATCGAAATTCCGTCAACACCGAGGAATGGTACGCCACCGAATTTTTCGACGTCGAAAGGTTCAAACATGCTTTTGAATACTCTGGAGGTCAGTGCTGCGGCTTGTTCGTCAAGCTCCCCGGAGGCGACCAGTTTCTGCAGTGCCGGCTTGAAGAGTGCACCGAGAAATCCGGGAATGCTTTCGCCGAATTTCAGGATGGTGTTTCCGACAAGCCCGTCGCAGACGACGATACTGACGTTGCCTTTCAGAATGTCATGTCCTTCGATATTGCCGGCAAAACAGATCTTTCCCTTGCTGTCGGCTTCCTTGAGCAGTTTATAGGCCTGTTTCAGCACTTCGGAGCCCTTGCCTTCTTCCTCGCCGATATTGAGCAGGCCGGCAACGGGTTTCTCGATTCCGGCTGCATAGCGTTGGTAGATGGTCAGCATTTCGGCAAACTGAACCAGGTGTTCGGGCTTACAGTCCATATTGGCGCCAACATCGACGATATTGGTGAGGCCTTCCTGTATCCTCGGGAAATACGCGTAGATGGCCGGTCTCAGAACGCCGGGCAGTCGTCCGAGCACAAACAGCGATGCGGCCATCTGCGCCCCGGTGTTTCCGGCGCTGACATAGGCATCGGCCTCTCTTGCCTTGCACAGTTTCAAGCCACTGACCAGTGAGGATTCCTGCTTTGTCTTGACGGCAATGGCGGGAATATCTTCCATGGTTACGACTTCAGGGGCGTGCATGAACCTCAGGTTCAGTCCTGCAGTATCACGCAGTGCAAGAAGGGGTTCGACTTTTTCAGACTGTCCTATCAGGACGACGGAAAATCGGTTTCCGCTTTCCTGCAGTGCCTGAACGGTTCCTTCAATCACACAGGCCGGAGCGTTATCTCCGCCCATGGCGTCAACAGCAATGGTCAGCATGAAGGGTTTTGTCCTGTTGCGTTATCAGCTGTTAGCAGATCTGGTGACAACGGCCCTGCCGCGGTAGTGTCCGCAATGGCGGCAAGCACGGTGGGGAAGGGTCGGTTCGCCGCAATTGGGGCAGATGACCGTCGTCGCTGCTTTTGTGCGGGCATTGAACTGGGCGCGTCTTTTATCCCTTCTGGATTTCGACATTTTGGCTTTCGGGTTTGCCATGGTTGTCCTCTTGTTTTATAGTCTAGTCGGTTAACGATACTTGTTTTTCAGCTTTTCAAGAGATTCCTGCCACGTGTTTCTGTCTTCTTCCGGGGTTTCTGTCTTTTCGTTCCCAGCGCTGAACAGCCTGCAGTCAGGATTTTCCGTGCAGGTGACTTTCATGGGCAGCGAGAGCAGCAGGGTTTCCCGGACCTCCTCCGTCAGATCGATTGATACCGTATTCCGGTCGATCAGCCGGTAATCCTCGTCGGAATCGTTCCGGTGATCTTCTTCGGTACTGTACAGGTAATCAATACGGTATTCTCCCTCCAGTTTCCTGGAAAGAGGCGCAAGACAGATGTCGCAGGTGAAATCGGCTACGGTTTCTGTCCGGATAATAACCGTTATTTCATATTCGGTTTTCTCCGCCCTGACCTTTACTGCAATATCCCGGGTGAAAACGGTTCCGGAAAGCTCCCGGTCCCTGAAGTCTTCAGCTCTACAGGTAAAATCAAACGAATGGGCTCCCTGCATAAGACCCGCGATCCGGATCTCTATCAACGCTTTTTCTTTATGCATATACCCTCTTTTTAGTAAAAGAACACCAATGTACAAAAAATTTTATGGAAAATGAAAGCGGCTCGGGCTGCAAGCTGGAGAAAAATTGAAAAAACAGATCGGCAAGGTTTGGAAATCATGAAAACGGTTGTATATTTACAGCCCGTTCGTGGAAGCAAGGGCGGGTAGAGGCGGGTAGAGATTCCGCGATAGCTCAATGGTAGAGCATTCGGCTGTTAACCGAAGGGTTGTAGGTTCGAATCCTACTCGCGGAGCAGAAAAAGGCAGAAGGCCGGGAAAGCGCTTCTGCCTTTTGTGTTTCATGTCCCGCATTTCCTCCGTGTTGATGCCGAATCCTGTGCATCACCCGCACCGGTTTTTCTTCATGTTCTCTCCGGCATTCCGTTTCCGTTCCTGCTTCCGAAAGACGGCACGGTTTGTTTATATTTATCATGTTGTGCGGGCGCGCGGTCCTGCCACCGGCATCGGATCTGTCCTGGATGTGTTATCTGCGCCTTTTTATTGCAACAAGATAATCCCCATGCCGTGCTAAGCGACATTCTTCTCATCAGCAACAAGCATAAAAAAGCGGCAGAAGCCATTTCGGAAAGGGTGATCGTGGAAAAGGAGGCCAAAGAGGAGGAGTCTCCCGGTTACCGGTTCATTGTCGCCATTTCAGGCGAGTCCGGTGCAGGGAAATCCGAGCTGGCCCATTCACTGGCCCTTGTTCTGAAAAAAGCAGGTATCAGGGTCAAGATCCTCCATACCGACAATTACTACAGAGTGGAGCCGCAGAAGCGAAGGGCGGAGCGCGAGCGGGACAATTTCGAGTCGGTAGGACCAGATGAGTATGATCATTCGTGGTTGAATCGCAACATCGAGGATTTCCGCCAGGGCCGAAAGGCCAGTATGCCCTGTGTTGATATCATCACCGAGGAGGTTGATCTGCTCTTCACGGATTTTTCCTCCATCGACCTGCTGATCATTGACGGCCTTTACGCCATTGCCACGGATGGAATCGATCTCGGGGTGTATATTGACCTGACCTATCACGAAACCAAAAAGAAGCAGCTGCTGAGGGGCAAGGAGTCGGCTGACGACCATCGGTGGAAAGTGCTTGAAAAAGAGCATCAGAGCGCCCTGAGGTTACGGCGGCTTGCCAATACGTTTGTCAGCAGGGAGTACAAGGTGCTGTTCTGTGACTAGGTGGTCCGGGGCGTTTGCCGGGGAAGTATTCTTTTTTTCTGACAGGTATTGCAGGCAGTGTGCTGCCGGAGCACCTGCCCATCCATGCAATTAAACCGAAAGGTGCTGCATGCCGCATTCCCATGATCGTACTCGGGTGCTGATTGCCGATGACAGCGATGTGATCAGGCAGTCGACATCGGCTATCGTGAGTCGTCTCGGCTACTGCCCCGTTACCGCATCGAGCGGTGATGAAGCCATTTCCCTTCTGCAGTCATCGTCGTTCGACGCCCTGCTTCTCGATATCACCATGCCGGGAAAAAACGGCATTGATGTTCTGCATTTTCTCGTTGAAAACGATCATGTGCTGCCGGTTATCATGATATCCGGTTCAGGAGATATCGATCAGGTGGTGCAGTGCATCAGGATGGGTGCGTACGATTATCTTACAAAGCCGGTCGATCCCCACCGGCTGGAGGTTGTCCTGAAGAACGCGTTCTCCGAGTCTGCACTTCGCGAGAAAGTCCGGCTGCTTTCGGCGGCAGTTGATCAAAGTCCTGTCGCGGTCGTCATTACCGATCAAGAAGGGCATATCGAGTATGCCAATCCCTCCTTTTCATCCATCTGCAGTTCTCTTTCAGGCGATCATGTGCCGAAAGAGAATATTTTCGATGCAGGGAAAAGCTCCGGGGGCCTTCCGGTAAAGCTGAGAAACTCGATTGTTTCAGGGAAGGTGTGGCAGGGCGATTTCTGTAACAAGAAGAGTAACGGCGAGTTGTGCTGGGAGCACGCCATTATCAGTCCTGTGACCGATCACGGGAAGGCCAGGTTCCATATTCTTGCCCTGATACAGGATATAACCGAGGTGAGGAAAAACCAGGAAGCGCTTGTGCACAGCATCCAGCGTTTCAGGGAACTTGCCGACCTGCTTCCCCAGCCGGTTTTTGAAACCGACAGACGGGGGTTTATCACCTATTCGAACCGGGCCGGGTTCGCCACGTTCGGTTACAGCAGGGAGGAACTGAAAAAGGGGTTGCATGCCCTGCAGTTTTTTTCCCAGGCTGACAGGTCCCGCGTGCTGCAGGGCATGCATGTAAAAAAGACATCCGTTCGGCTGAGCAGTCACGAATTTACCGTCTTAAAAAGGGATGGCACCAGTTTTCCCGCTCTGGTCTACAGTGCGCCCATACCCGGAAGAAACGGTCCTGCCGGTTTCAGGGGCATCGTTGTCGATATTGCCGAACTCAAGGAAACGGAACAGAAGCTGCGCGAAAACCAGAAAAAGTATCTCAATCTTTTTCAGGCCATTCCTGATGCCATTATTGTAGCCGATGCCGATAGCGAGGCCCTTGTCGAATGGAACCTCCAGGCGCTGATGTTTTTCGGGTATACTCCGGAGGAGCTTTCCGGGATGCATACCGGAGACCTCTATCCTGAAGATCTGCGTGAAAAGGGTGGGGCATATTTTGCGAAAGCCCGTGATTTGCAATCAGCGACCATGGAAACCCAGATTGTCACCCGCCAGGGACTGCGCATCGATGTGCATTTGAGTTCGGCGATGTTCACGATCGGACATCATCACCGGCTTGTCTTTATTTTCAGGGATATTACCGAGCAGAAGCGTTCCGAGAGGCTTGTCAGGGAGAATATCCGGATGAAAAACGATTTCATTTCAACGGTATCCCATGAATTGAGGACACCGCTTTTTTCCATTCTCGGTTTTACCGGCACGCTTCTGCGTGAACAGGACGAGCTCGAGCGCGAAACCAGGATGGAGTTTCTTTCGATTATCCATGACGAGAGCAAAAGACTTTCGGCACTGATCGAGGACGTGCTGATGATTTCAAGGATAGATTCGGGACATGTCTGTTACAAGAAAAGGGAACTCGATCCTTCACTGACCATTTCAGAGGTTTGCCGGAGTCTGAAAATCCGTGCCGATGAAAAAAGGATCGAGATGCATCTGAAGATCTGTGTTCCCGCATGCCATATCCATGCTGATCCGGATTCCCTGAAACAGGTCGCCATCAACATCATCGGCAATGCATTGAAATTCAGCCCTGAAGGCGGCTGGGTCAGGGTCGTGCTGGAATATGATCAATCATTCATGTCCTTGCGTGTCGAGGATAACGGGCCAGGGATTCCGGCTGAGGATATCGACAGGATATTCGAAAAGTTTTTCAGGGTTGAACGTTCCGGAGAAGCCGTTGAGGGCACAGGTCTCGGGCTTTCCATCGTCAAGGAGATTGTCGAGGCCCATGAGGGCTCGATCGATGTGCAAAGCACGCCTGGAAAAGGGACGACGTTTGTTGTCCGTCTTCCCTTATTCGGGAAAAATCAATCCGGGTAATTAACAGGAATTGCTTATGAAACAGCATACCATCCTCATTGTCGATGACTCCGCCAACATCAGGAGACTCCTCGCCCATAACCTCGGCAAAAAGTTTTCCGTGCTCACGGCAGCGGATGCAGCGGAGGCTCTCAATATTCTCGGCATGGAAGAAAAGCTTCCCGACCTGCTGGTCATCGATATCGCCATGCCGGGCATGGACGGATTTTCACTGACCTCGATGATCAAGGACCATCCTCGTTACCAGAGTATTCAACTGGTCATGCTCACAGCCAAGGACAGCAGCGAAGACCGCGAAAAAGGGCTGCAGCTCGGTGCCGTGGACTACATTACCAAACCGTTCAATCTCGAGGAATTTGCAGACAGGATAGAGCTTCTGCTGCAATGATCCGCCGGAGTTCCACCGGCAGGCAGGAAGGTATGAGGCTGTCTCAAAAGGGCAGACCTCAAACGCAAAAGAGCGACCTGAAAAGGTGGCTCTTTTGCGTTCTTCTTGGTATCTTAAGCTATGGAAAATAATTCACATAGCAGGGTGGTCTTCAAGACCTACAACCAGAATCAGCTGATGCTGATTCCACCGTCTCTGGACGAGCTCATCAAACCCAATCATCCTGTCCGCACGCTTAAC
>Ga0233419_10000103_pt1 | contig 14246 bp, 13 predicted proteins | sample Watercolumn_Mata_5_FD_194540 | JGI IMG/M metagenome (GOLD analysis project Ga0233419, IMG submission 194540) | Freshwater microbial communities from Lake Matano, South Sulawesi, Indonesia - Watercolumn_Matano_2014_100_MG | ecosystem: Environmental > Aquatic > Freshwater > Lake | place...
CTTCGTTTTATATCGGTCAGGCCGAGGTGGTACCATTTCTGAGCATGAACGCCAAGGCTTGTTTGAATGCCGCGCAGACTGTCATGTCCGCCAATCTGCGCATAGAACAAGGTTATCAGCTGTTGCCGGCCCGTGTAATACTTTGTGTAGTGATTGCTTTGGTGCTGCTTTTCGAGTTTCTCGAATTCGTATCCCGGAAAAATCTTTAGCAACTCACCCAAGAGCGTTGTAACTTGCTTCATGGTCTGGAACTCCTTTTGAATACGGCTGATATCAATTGTTTGCTCACTTTTAATATCGCCGTTTCTCAAGTGTTTTCAGACCTTTTTTATTTTTAACCGGACACTACTGAGAAAAAACACATCCTGAATACCGGCAAACTGTGCTGCAACAGTCTGGTCGCTTGGTCATCGTGCAGCACTGCCGAGGACTACCCCGCCAACAACTCCACAACAACATGCCTTTCGGCAAGGGGGAATAATGGCGGGTTTGATCGGTGATGGAGACGGGTTTCCTCGTAAAATTCGGGGAAGCTCCCGCATTCTCGGCAGAACGGCCGACAGATGCCCTGAGGTCATCGACAGGCAAAGCACTGCACCCGCTTCCCGATCCGCAATAGTCGTCAAAGAAGGGCGGGCATTGCCGGGCGCGTCAGCTTCATCAGATGCCGCCCGAGCTCAGAATCCGGCTTCGTTGAGCCTGCGGTAGGCGTCACACCCTTTCTGCATGCCGTTGTCGCAGGCCTTGCCGTACCACTCCTTCGCAGCAACCTTGTCCTGCCTGACCCCCTGTCCGTTCTCATAGGCAAGCCCGAGGTTGTAGTCTGCCCTGGCATTGCCCTTCCCGGCAGCGAGACGGTACAATCGTATCGATTCGGGAATGTCCTGACGCACGCCCTGGCCGGCGGCGTACATCGAACCGAGCTCGAACTGCGCTTCCGGATACCCCTTTTCGGCAAGCAGGCGGAACAGTCTGGCGGCTTCGATGTAATCCTGCCGGACCCCCTGACCCTCGCAGTACATCAGGCCGAGCCGGTACTGAGCCGATACGTCCCCCTTCTCTGCCGCCATGCGGTACCATTTTGCGGCTTCGGGATAGTTCTGCTGGACCCCGTCTCCCCTGGCGTACATGAGGCCGAGATTGAACTGTGCGGACGAGCTGCCCTCTTCGGCCTTTCTGCGCCACTCCTCCACGCGCTTTGCAGTCGGAGGTTCCCCCGTTGCCGTGAGGGGAGCAAATGCCGTGAAGGCGGCAAGGAGCGTCAAGATGGATCGTTTCATAGGATAGTGGTGATTGATTGGCTGCCGTTCGAGGTTCGGCAGGAATCGAACAGAGAGCATGCATACGCCTGCTCCTGATGGTGAACAGGGTCACACAGGGAACTGGAGGGGTTCTGAATACTGCATTCCCCATTTAAAGTAGTTATTTTTCCGGTAAAAAAAGGGCGGAACGGAAAACCGGGGTATGTCGAGCGGAAAGTGGAGGGCTTTGCCGGGGAGAGGAGGGGTTCAAAACACAAAAGACCTGCAGGGATAAGCCGCAAGTCTTTTTCATTCTGTGGTGCGCTCGCCAGGACTCGAACCTGGAACCCACTGATTAAGAGTCAGTTGCTCTACCATTGAGCCACGAGCGCAGAATCCTATTTTGCGGGAAGAACCGGAAGGGTGTTGCCGGGTGGCGGAACCTGGCTGCTTCCGGGCAGATTCGATGGAAGCGGTTGCGACGGCGTCGGCACGGGTGCCGGAGCCTCTTTCTGCAGGATGCTTTCCCCTGATTTCGCAGACTTTTCTCGGGCGGGAAGCGTGAACTGGGCGATAAAGCAGAGCACCATCACGATTCCTGCAAGAATGGCGGTGGTCTTGCTCAGAAAATCACCGGTCCGCCTGACGCCGAGGGTCTGGACGGTTCCGAGGCTGGCAATGCCGCCGGTCAGACCGCTGCCGGCTTTCGGACTCTGAAGCAGGATCGAGCCTGCCAGCAGAATCGATGCGAGCAGACCAAGTACGACGATAGCTGTATGCATGTCCCGCCAACCGGATGAAATTGTCGAATAGAATCGTATTTTACGACGTTAGTGGGCTAAATTTAGCAACTTTTGAACAATATCCAAGTCGTGTTTTCCGCGATGGGCAAAATGCTGCTTGTCACCGGTCTGGCCATAGCCCTCACGGGATTGCTGGTCATGATGTCGCAGAAACCCGGAAGTTCCGGATGGTTCGGCTGGTTCGGAAACCTGCCGCTCGACATCAGGATCGAGAAGGAGAATCTGCATTTCTATTTTCCGCTGGGCAGTTCGATCCTGCTCTCCCTTGTTCTCAGCCTTATACTGTATATCATCAACACCATCACCCGGTAGATCCCGCATGACTGCAAGAAAACAGGAACAGCCGAGGACGGCTTCGAAAACCAGAAAAACCGGCGAGACGGACATTACCGTCTCCGTCGATCTGGACGGACAGGGAAAGGCCTCCGTCAATTCCGGGGTCGTCTTTCTCGACCACATGCTGACCAGTTTCAGCAAGCATTCCGGAATCGACCTGCAGCTGGCATGCAGGGGCGATCTCGACGTCGACGACCACCACACCGTGGAAGATGTCGCCCTGGTGCTCGGCAGCGCCTTCGCTGCGGCGCTCGGGGAAAAGAAAGGCATCCGCCGCTACGGCTGGGCCATCATACCGATGGACGAGGCTCTTGCGCAGTGCGCGGTCGATCTGGGGGGAAGAAGCTACTGCGTTTTCAGGGCAGAGTTCAGACGTCCGGTCATCCAGGGCTTTTCAACGGAGATGGTCGAGCATTTCTTCGTCTCCCTGTCGAGAACCATGAACGCCAACATCCACCTTGCCGTGCTGGAAGGACAGAACACGCACCACAAGATAGAGGCGCTGTTCAAGTCGTTCGCCTATGCCATGAAGCATGCCGTGAGAAAGGAAGGAGAAGAGGTGCCCTCCACCAAAGGCACCATCATCTGAACAGATCCCGAGAAGCTGTACGGAAACGCAAGTGCCTCCGTGCGGCTTCCGTCATTTCGCGAAGGCGACCGAGCGCTTCTCCCTGACTATCGTCACCTTGATCTGGCCGGGATACTGGGCCTCGGATTCGATCTTGTTGGCTATGTCGTGAGCAAGGACGTCTGCCTGCGAGTCGCTGACGTTGTCTCCCTCGACAATGACCCTGATCTCCCTGCCTGCCTGGAGAGCGTAGGTCTTGATGACGCCCGGGAACCCTTTTGCGATCTCCTCGAGGCTTTCAAGCCTCTTGACGTTGCCTTCGGCGGTCACGGCACCCCGTGCTCCCGGTCTTGAGAGGGAAATCACGTTGGCCGCGTCGACAAGATCGGCAATCGGAGAATCCTTTTCGGCATCCCCATGGTGTGCGGCAATGGCATTGAGCACGGCCGGGGACTCGTTGAACTTCATGAGATATTTCATGCCTGCAATGGCATGGGGATCTTCCGTCTCGGGCAGCACGAGGCCGATATCATGCAGGAGACCCGCGCGCTTGGCAATCTTGGCATCGAGCTTGAGTTCCGCAGCCATCAGCCCGGAAAGCATGGCGACTTCACGGGAGTGCTGGAGCAGGTTCTGGCCGTAAACGGTGTGGAACCTCATCTTCCCGATCAAAGCAACCACTTCGGAAGGGATGTCCGGAATCTGCAGCGAGGCAACGGTCTCTTCGCCGGAGCTCATGATGACGTCGTCAATTTCCTTTTTGGCATCTTCAAAGGCCTTTTCGATGGCAACCGGGTGGATGACGCCGTCGACAAGCAGCTTCTGAAGGGTTAGCTTTGCCAGTTCCCTCCTCAGGGGATCGAAGCAGGAAAGAATGACCACTTCCGGCGTATCGTCCACGATGATGTCGACACCCGTCGCGTTCTCGAACGCCTTGATATTGCGTCCTTCCCTGCCGATGATTCTGCCCTTGAATTCATCGCTCTGGATATGGACCACGGACAGCGCACTCTCTGTGGCCTGCTCGAACGAAACTCTCTGAATCGCGGTCAGCAGGGTTTTTTCAGCAATCCTGTCAGCCTTCTGCTCTGCCTCCTCGTGGATCTGGTGGATCGTCTCCGTGGCCTCCTCCCTTGCCCTGGCAACCATATTGTTGATCAGCATTTCACGGGCCTCTTCGGCTTTCAGGTTGGAAATGCTCTCAAGGCGCTGGTTCTGTTCGCTGATGATGCGATCGAGCTCCGCAGAACGGTTCTGGACCATTTCACTCGTGTGCCTGAGCTCTTCCTTCTGCTCCTGCAGTTTTCTTTCGGCGTCACGAATATCCTGGGACTGGTTTTTCAGCGTCAGCTCCTTCTGGCGGATCTGCTTCTGGAGCTGGATGAATTTGTTGTTCTTGATCGTTACTTCCTGATCGAACTCCCTTTTCCGCTTTTTCCATTCCTGGTTGACTTCGTTGACCTTCAGCTCCTTGTATTCGTTCGCCTCTTTCTGGGCTTCCTGAACCACCTGTACCGCCCGCTCCTCAGCCTCGAGCACCTTGGTGGTGCCGATGCGCTCGAGGAAGACACGTCCGACATAAAAACCTGCCGCAAAAAAAATCACAGATGCCGCAATAATGAGAAACAGATTTATTACGATATCCATCAAACTTCCTCCTTTTCAGCAGACCAACTGGTGCTGGCCCTTCAAATTGAACAAAAAAAACGCACCAACAAGAGATGTGTAAGATTCAAGAACCCGTGCAATACGGTGGGCGCCTCCTTCAGGTATCTTGCTTCCAACGTGACTGTTCCGAGGAACGATCAATGACTCCCGGACTGCTGCCGTCAGCCATCAAGGCCTGCAATCAAAATGAAGAGTTCGGCTCCCAGTTCTTTCGTGTTAGTTCTTTTACTTACAGAACACCTCTGATATTGGTGCGGATATTTCGTCTACCTTCAATGTAACGCTTCAGTGCAAATTTTGCTCGATAAAAATGTTCATGCGAGCCATTTTCTGCCTGACCGCCGACAACTCCTCCTCGAGTTCATTCTTTTTTTCAGCGAACTGGATGGCTGCAAGCACCGCAAGCTTTTTCGCTTCGAGATCGGGCGCCTTTTCGGCAAATCGCCTCATCACGCTGTCGACCTCAAGGGCGGCTTTGCCTGTCAGTTCACTGCTTTCAACCCGCAGCGGATAGTTGTCACCGTAAACATTGACATTAATTTTTTCCATCGGTATCAAGAACTGAACTGATCTTTCCTGAGTTCCATCTCGATCTTCTGCAGAATCAAGACAAGCTTCTGCCTGACCTGAAGCTTTTCGGCATAGGAAAACCCGTCAGCCGATTTTCCGGCCATGTCGCCGGAAACACCCGCCGTGCCGGGCAGCTTGCAGGTTCTCAGTATGTTTTGCAGGCTTGCCAACTCGGATTTCAACAACTCATTCTCCTTTCGGCAGTCGGACAATTGAGCAACAATCCTGCCCACGCTCTCTTCAAGACTTGCCAGAATCTCATGACTGCTCTCTTCACCCGTTGCACTCATAGTACAATCTGGATCACACTTGCCGAATTACCGCACCAAGTTCACTCATGGCATTGCTGCTGACCTTCGAAATCACAGCCTGGATTCTTTCATCGTTCATCGTCCCTGAAGCATCTGATAGAACCAGCGATATCGCAACGCTGCGTTCTCCCGTTTCGTTGCCGGATTCGTCTCTGCGTTCGAATACATCAAAGACGCTCACGGATCTGATCAGAGAATCGCTGGACTTGACCAGCTCGACAATGCTTTGTACCGTGATGTTCCGGGGAAGCACGAACGAAAGGTCTCTCTCTACGGCAGGAAATTTGGACGGCGGCTCATACACGACTCCAGGATCAAAACACTGCTCAAGAATCGAAACATCGATTTCGGCAAGAAAAACATCCTGGTTGATGGAAAACGCATCCAGAATATCCGAACCGATCTGCTGAACCACACCGGCTTTCAGAACACCTGTTTTCCCTTGCCCGGCCAGTGCGATTTCAATGCCAATCGTATTTTCATTATAAATATTGAGTGCTGATTTATCAAGTAAATTCAGCTTCCGAAGCAACATCTCCACCGAACCCCTTACATCAAAAAAATCAACGGGTTGCTCGGCATGATTCCACAGTCTCGGAAAGCGTCTCCCGGTCAGAAGAAAGGAAAGTGTCTCGCTTTCCCGGTAGCTTGCGAGAGAATCGTGCCGTGCGGCATCCCGGGATGGGCCCTTTCCGAAGCCATGGGCGACTTCGAACAGCCGCAGATCCCTGTTGCCATGCCTGATATTGTGGGCAGCCACCTTGAGGAGGGAGACCGCAAGATTCGGCCTGAGCACTTCGAGCCCCTCGCTGATCGGGTTGAGGGCGGCAACCGTATCCTTTTCGAACAGCTCCGCCTCCTGCCTTCTGACAAGAGGATTGGTCAGGACTTCATGATAATTCATCCCGATCATGACCGTGCGGAGATAATCCGGAAAATACCCCGGCACCTTTCTCGATACCGGATAGCTTGAAACCATGGTTGCCGAAGGCTCGATGCGGTTATATCCGTAAAGCCTCGCAACCTCCTCGACCAGATCGATCTCCTGCTCGACATCCACCCTGTAGGAAGGAACGGAGAAAGCGATTTCACCGTCCTTCCGGGATACCGCCGAAAACCCTATCCTTCCGAGCAGCCCTTCCATCCTGTCACCGGTCAGGGAAATCCCGAGCATGGCGTTGACCCTCTCAGGCCTGAGAGAGACGATCTTCGGCGTACAGGGCATGCTTCCGCACTCCTGGGCTTGCACGACGGCTCCACCGGCAATTTCGAGAATCAGGGCAATGGCATATTCGGCAGACCGGCGCACATTGCAGGGATCGACTCCCCTTTCGTACCGGTAGGAAGAATCGGAAGAGAGCTGCAGCCGTTTCGATGCGCTTCTGATCGATGCCGGGCTGAAATATGCCGCTTCGAGCAGAATGTCCACAGTATCGTTACTGACAGCCGAGTCGAGTCCGCCCATGACGCCGGCTATCGCCACAGGACCGGCTTCGTCACAGATTGCGGTTATGCCCGGTGCAAGCCGGTATGCATTCTGATTGATGGCTGTTATCCCTGCATCAGTATCGCTTCGGACAATAACCCGTCCTCCTGCGAGCTTGTCGAGATCGAAAGCGTGGAGGGGCTGACCGAAGGCATGCAGGATGTAGTTGGTGATATCGACGATGTTGTTCCGCGGCCTGAGGCCGATCTGTTCGAGTTTTCCGGCAAGCCAGCGCGGAGAGGGTGCGACCGTGATCCCCCTGATGACCGTCCCTGCATAGTAGGGGCACGCATCCAGGTCAAGCACCTCGACCAGCGGACCCGAGCTGCCGAAATCGACGGACGCGGCAGGAGGACAGACAATCTCCCCGCCTTCAGCCAGTTCACGGGCAATCCCGAGATGGGAAAGGGCGTCCGGACGGTTCGGAGTGACGGCGATATCAAGAACAACATCTGAAGTCAGGTAGGACGCCAGTGGTTCTCCAGCAATCCACGCGTCGTCAAGCACCATGACCCCGGTATGGTCATCGGAAAGGCCCAGTTCATCGGCTGCGCAGATCATGCCGGACGATGCCACCCCGCGGATTTTCGCCGGCTTGATGGTTATGGCCTCTCCCGACGGGGCCTTCAGAACCGCACCGACACCCGCCACAGGCACGGTCATGCCTGCAGCGACATTCGGAGCGCCGCATACGATCTGCTGAAGTTCCTCTTCTCCGGTATCGACCTTGCAGACCTTGAGCCTGTCGGCGTAGGAATGCGGCAGGACTTCCACAACCTTGCCCACAACGATCCTGCTGTCGGGAAGCGACTGTTCGAAAACCTCTTCGACCTCGAGGCCGAGATACGTCAGCCGGTCAACAAGCTCGGGAATCTCCGGTGAAAAGGAGGGCATGAATTCTCTCAGCCAGTTGACTGATATTTTCATAGGAAAGGATGTTCGGTGCGTTCATGAACACAAAAAGCCCTGAACAGTCTATGAACAGAGCTCTGGATTCAAATTTGCCAATGACCGGTCTTCAGGAATCCGGCCATTCAAGGATTATGGGTCGGACCGGCCATGCTGAGGACCTGAATTCTGCGGTTCAGTCAGATGACAGTCAGTGACCCCAACGGGATTCGAACCCGTGCTACCACCTTGAAAGGGTGATGACCTAACCACTAGTCGATGGGGCCTTCATGAATGCGGGTGAATGAGGGGACTCGAACCCCCGACCTCCAGGGCCACAACCTGGCGCTCTAACCAGCTGAGCTACAATCACCATGAAACCTGTGATCTTCCCTTGCATGCCCGACTGGACTCGAACCAGTAACCCTCAGCTTAGAAGGCTGATGCTCTATCCATTGAGCTACGGGCACGTCACATCCTGCTCGCTGCTTTAACCGGTCGGGGCACCGAGACTCGAACTCGGGACCTCCTGCTCCCAAAGCAGGCACGCTACCAGCTGCGCCATGCCCCGTCTGAACGGAAGGCTCACAATATACGATAACTCAAGAAACCGCCAAAAAACAATTTCTTTTTTTCAGGCGGCAATGAGCCTCTCCGCCGGCTGAAAAGATGCGCTGCCCCTGAATTCGATCCCCGGAAAAAGAAACAGCCGGCCTGCCCTTTTCGTTTATCCGGGGCGTCAATGCACAGGATGTCTTCCGGAAGAAGGGGTGCCGCAGAATCCTGCAACCATGGATTTCAGTTCTTCATGATGGAGCATGCCGACCGCCTCGGCAACTGAAACAACCTTTCGCTGCCTCAGCTCCATCTCCTCCCATTCATCAAGCAGCGTTTCAATGTAGAGAGGAAAAACCTGCACGATGTACAGGCAGTCCCATTTCGTGAACCGGAAGGTACCGACCGCCCTGTCGACTACCCTGCCGATCACCCCCGCTTCCTCGTAGGCTTCCTTGGCAGCGGATTCAGCCGGGGACATCCCCTTTTCGACAAAGCCTTTCGGTATGATCCACCGACCGGACTTCCGTGCAGTAATCAGCACCACCCGGTCTTCGAAGAGGGGAATGACCCCCGACTGGCGGAAAAGCTTTTTCACTCCGTTCTCCATGCATGCTCCTGGTTTCAGGAATCCGGTAAAACAGGCTTTCGGGTTCCGGCGACCGCCGGCGACCGACAGAATGCAGCTTTTAAAGTAACAAAATACCTGAATTCTCCTCTTTGTGAATAAAGAGGAATCCCGTCACAGACCTTTTCTGCCAGCGGATTTCCCGAAAAGCCACCATGCGCAGAAACGGAGCGGCCTTGCGGCAAAACGGCATTTGATCCCTTGGCAACTTTATGATAATTTCCCCAATTGAAATGACCGTGTTTTCCAATCGTCCAGACATTCCGGCATATGAAAGCCATCATTCCCGTTGCAGGAGTAGGAAGCCGGCTGCGGCCGCATACCTTTTCCCAGCCGAAAGTTCTGCTTAACGTTGCAGGAAAGCCGATCATCAGCCACATCATGGACAAGCTGATCGATTCAGGCATCGACGAGGCTGTCATTATCGTCGGCTATCTCGGTGAAATGATCGAGGAGTACCTCACGTCACACTATTCGATAAAACTCCATTTCGTCACCCAGGAAGAACAGCTCGGCCTTGCCCATGCGATCTGGATGTGCAGGTCCCACGTCGAGAATGACGAGCCGCTGTTCATCATCCTCGGGGACACCATCTTCGACGTTGACCTTCACCCCGTGCTCAGAAGCGGAACTTCCGCCATCGGCGTCAGAAAGGTGGAAGACCCGAAAAGATTCGGTGTCGCAGTGACGGAAGGGAACAGCATCACGAGGCTGATCGAAAAACCTGACGTTCCCGTCAGCAACCTGGCCATTGTCGGCCTCTACTTCCTGAAAGAGGCCGAATCTCTTTTTGAAGGACTCCGGCACGTTATCGACAACGGCATCAGGACGAAAGGGGAATACCAGCTGACAGACGCACTGCAGTACATGATCGACAGGGGAGAAGCGTTTACCGCATTTCCCGTTCAGGGATGGTACGACTGCGGCAAGCCGGAAACCCTGCTTTCCACAAACGAGGTGCTGCTGCAGAAAACGCATACGGAGAAACATTACCCCGGATGCATCATCAACGCCCACGTTTTCATTGCTGACAATGCCACGCTTGAAAATGCAATCATCGGACCGAACACGACAATCGGCGAACATGCCGTGATTACCGACGCACTCATCAAGAACTCGATCGTCGGAGACAGCGCCCATGTCAGCCACATCATGCTCGACCAGTCGATTGTCGGCAACAACGCCTTCATTACCGGCATTGCGCATGAAATCAATATCGGCGACTATTCCGAGATCAGGCTGGGCTAAAATGCGCTTGCACGGAAGCAGCTGAATGCTTACCTTTTGTTTTTCTTTCGGCATCCCCATTACCTATGGACACGGTGCCGCAAGCTCTGTCAGCAGGAACACTTCCTGGAGCTTGCCGGAAGGCTTTTTCCGTGTCCTCGTCATGTCCCATCGGCATCAACCGCACGTAAAGCCGTTCCTGCAACAGGGAAAACGGCCTGCGCCATTTTTGTTGTCCGTCTAACTCAAACCGTATTGAACCATGTCACAGTCAAGGTATTTCTTTACCTCAGAATCCGTTTCCGAAGGCCATCCGGACAAGGTCGCCGATCAGATTTCCGATGCGATTCTCGACGAGTTCATCAGGCAGGATCCCAACTCCCGCGTCGCCTGCGAAACGTTCGTGACCACAGGCCAGGTGATCGTCGGAGGTGAAGTCACCACCAAAGGCATTGTCGACGTACAGACCATCGCCCGGAAGACCATCACTGAAATCGGCTACACCAAGGGCGAATATATGTTCGATGCCAACTCCTGCGGTATCCTCTCCGCCCTGCACGCACAGTCGCCCGACATCAACCGCGGCGTCGACCGCAAGGAAGAGATCGCCGACGAGTTCGACCGTGTCGGAGCCGGCGACCAGGGCATGATGTTCGGCTACGCCTGCACCGAGACCCCGGAGCTGATGCCTGCCGCTATCCAGTTCGCCCAGCAGCTCGTCAAGGTCCTTGCCGATATCCGCAAGGAAGGCAGGATCATGACCTACCTTCGTCCTGACGCCAAGAGCCAGGTCACCCTGGAATACATCAACGACAAGGTCGCCAGCGTCGACGCCGTGGTGGTCTCCACCCAGCACGACCCCGAACCTGCAGGCATGAGCGAAGCCGACTTCCAGGCCGTCATCCAGAGGGACGTGATTGAAAACGTCGTCCGCAAGGTTATCCCGGCTGAACTCCTCGACGGGAACACCAAGTTCCACATCAACCCGACCGGCCGTTTCGAAATCGGGGGTCCTCACGGCGATACCGGTCTGACCGGCCGCAAGATCATTGTCGACACTTACGGCGGCGCAGCTCCGCACGGCGGCGGCGCGTTCAGCGGCAAGGACCCTTCGAAGGTCGACCGCAGCGCAGCCTATGCCGCACGTCACGTTGCCAAGAACATCGTTGCAGCCGGCCTTGCCGACAAGTGCACCGTCCAGGTCTCCTATGCCATCGGCGTGGCCCGTCCGGTGTCCATCTACGTCAACACCCACGGGACTGCCATGCCCGGTCTGTCCGACGAGCAGATTCAGGAGAAAGCAGAGCAGATCTTCGACCTGCGCCCGCTGGCCATCATCCGCCGCTTCAACCTCGACAGGCCTCACGGGTGGCGCTACCGCGACACCGCCGCATACGGTCATTTCGGACGCGACATCTTCCCGTGGGAAAAAACCGAAAAGGTCGACGAACTGAAGAAAGCCTTCAATCTTGCCTGAAGCACAGGAAACCGTAAAAAAATCTGATCACATGACAACAGAAGCTGCAGTGCTTGACTACAAAATAGCGGATATCTCCCTTGCCGAATGGGGCCGAAAGGAAATAGAGATCGCTGAAAAAGAGATGCCCGGCCTGATGGCTACGCGGAAGAAATACGCCGGACAGAAACCTCTGCAAGGCGCACGGATTGCCGGCTCCCTGCACATGACCATCCAGACCGCCGTCCTGATCGAAACGCTTGTCGAACTCGGTGCCGAAGTGCGCTGGGCAAGCTGCAACATCTTTTCGACGCAGGACCACGCGGCAGCAGCCATCGCCGCCGCAGGCATCCCGGTGTTCGCATGGAAGGGCGAGACCCTCGACGAATACTGGTGGTGCACCAGCCAGATCCTCGAGTTCGAAGGCGGCCTCGGTCCGAACCTGATCGTCGATGACGGAGGCGACGCAACACTGATGATCCACCTCGGATACAGGATCGAGAACGATCCGTCGCTGCTCGACAAGGTTCCGGGCAACTCCGAGGAGAAAGCGCTTTTCACCCAGCTCAAGGAGGTCTACGCCGAAGACAGCCGGCGCTGGCACAAGGTTGCCGCCGGCATGAAGGGCGTCTCCGAGGAGACCACCACCGGAGTGCACCGCCTCTACCAGATGATGGAGAAAGGCGAACTGCTCTTCCCTGCCATCAACGTCAACGACTCGGTCACCAAGTCGAAGTTCGACAACCTCTACGGCTGCCGTGAGTCGCTGGCCGACGGCATCAAGCGCGCCACGGACGTCATGATCGCCGGCAAGGTGGTGGTCGTGCTCGGCTACGGCGACGTGGGCAAAGGCTGCGCCCACTCGATGCGCACCTACGGCGCTCGCGTCATCGTCACCGAGATCGATCCGATCTGCGCGCTGCAGGCCGCCATGGAAGGCTTTGAGGTCACCACGATGGAGAACGCCGTCACAGAGGGCAACATCTTCGTCACCACGACCGGCAACAAGGATGTGATCACCCTCGACCACATCAGGAAGATGAGGGACGAAGCCATTGTCTGCAACATCGGCCACTTCGACAACGAAATCCAGGTCGATGCGCTCAACAGCTTCAAGGGCGCAACCAGAATCAACATCAAGCCTCAGGTTGACAAGTATGTCTTCGAAAATGGCAATTGCATCTACCTGCTCGCCGAAGGCCGACTGGTGAACCTCGGCTGCGCCACCGGCCACCCGTCGTTCGTGATGAGCAACTCCTTCACAAACCAGACGCTCGCCCAGATCGAACTCTGGAAGAATGACTACAAGACTGACGTCTACCGCCTGCCCAAGCAGCTCGACGAAGAGGTGGCGAGACTGCATCTGGAACAGCTTGGCGTCGGGCTGACCACGCTCACCCAGGAGCAGGCCGACTACATCAGCGTCCCGGTCGAAGGCCCCTACAAGCCGGAGCACTACCGCTACTGACCGGGTGCCGTAAAAACAAGCAGAAAGAGGCTGTCTCGGAAGCAAAACCGAGACAGCCTTTTTTTAATTAGTACCCACCGATCAGGATCATCAATTGCACAAAAAAAGCGGGATATCATCCCGCCATCTTGGCTATGTTGTGTGCCATTGCCGCCAGCCCCATTTCGATTTCCACTTTCTTAAGACCTCTCAGTCTGAATCGCCTAAAATTCCTATTCTGTTTGAGCTGCCCAAAAACCGGTTCCACATCAATGGACCGTTGTCTTCGTCTTCGAACACCTTCTTCTGAAAGGAGCAACTCTCTGGCCTGCGCTTTCAATCGAGCAACCCGATGATTGATCGCCAGGCTCGCCTGGCCATTGACCGGCTGGCAGCTTGTGGCCAAAGGACATCCGACACAATTCCGGGTTCGATAGACCTTGGTGGTCTGCTCATAACCGGTGGCCGTTTCTCGGTGCTTGACGCAGACCTTTTCCATGCTCTGACCCATCGGGCAGATAGAGCAGTCGGCGTTTTCATCATAGTGGAGACTTGCCGGATCGAGCAGCGTGGCTTTCGGTTTGCGGCGACCGGTCTGCTCTTTGTGGAAATAGTTGTACTTGACATAGCCTTGAATCTGTCGTGCTTCCAGCCATGCATAATTTTCTTCACAGCCATAACCTGCATCGGCCGTCACCATTTCAGGCAGGCATCCGTATTGGGCTTGAAAGGACTCAAGATGAGGAATGAGCGTCGTGGTATCGGTTGGTTTTTGATGCAGGCTGAAATGGACAATAAACTGGTTTCTGGTGCTGAGCTGGACATTGTTGCCGGCCTTGAGCTGACCGTTTTTCATGGGGTCTTCTTTCATCCGCATGAAGGTGGCGTCAGGATCGGTCTTGGAAAAACTGTTCCGTTCTCCCATGATTTGCTCGTTCTCGGCGTATTCCACCAGTTTGCTCGGCCAGTGCCTCCTTGCGTAGTTCAGCTTTTGAATGGTCTTTTTTTTGTTTCCTGATCTTCTGCTTCAACACCTCTGAGTACCTGGTTGAGCCGATCAAT
>Ga0233419_10000112_pt1 | contig 13594 bp, 10 predicted proteins | sample Watercolumn_Mata_5_FD_194540 | JGI IMG/M metagenome (GOLD analysis project Ga0233419, IMG submission 194540) | Freshwater microbial communities from Lake Matano, South Sulawesi, Indonesia - Watercolumn_Matano_2014_100_MG | ecosystem: Environmental > Aquatic > Freshwater > Lake | place...
GAATGAGCCGAACTAGCCATCCATCGGCCGGTACGGAGTAGATGCCGATGCCAAAAGTATGGGTTAACCGATTGTTCTTACACTATTTCCGCGCTTAAGGAAGCGCCATTGGGTCCTGACCGGTATTGCCGTGGAAATTCTGGAACCGAAGGGGTTCGGCCGATGCCGGATGCGGCCACTGACCGATGCCTCAGCCGTCTCGTTACACTCCTTCGTGACCGGCTTCGTCGAGCTAGGATCGACGGTGATCACCGATGGATGGCAGGGCTACTGCGGCCTGGATCAATGCGGCTACCTCCATCTACCGGGCAGCCAGCGGACCGTCAGGGCTGGCGGGCTGGGCTCGGGGGAGTTGTTGCCGGGGGTACATCGAGTCGCTTCGTTGGCCAAGCGCCGGCTGTTGGGTACCCACCAGGGCGCCGTGGACAGGGCTCATCCAGTCAGTTACCCAGTTACCTGAACGAATTCGTGTTCCGGTTCAACCGGCGCCGTTCCCGGAACCGCGGCATGGTGTTCTGCCGAGTGCTCGAACTTGCCGTCGCTCACGAACCGGTGCGATACAAGGATCTCGTCGCCACCCCGCAATCGCGGACAGTTCCACCCTCGCCGCCGAAGGCAAACGGGCATCCACCGAGCCTTGAGCGCCCTCCCGAAAACCGACCGTGGAGAAACTCCAGTTAAATGGAGAACTCAGAGGCATGTTATGATTCCAAACCATTACAATCCGTTCTAGTCCAATAATCAAGAATTTAGTTCCGCCGCTCTGACCGACAGCACTGATCTTAGATCTGGGGTCGACGAGTCAAGTTTATATTCATTTACATAATTCAGCATAAATTGGACGGAATTTCAAAAAAGTTTCGATCCAATTTCTGGCGATACCAAAGCTTTTACAGAGACTCTCAAAGTCAGGAGACAATGTGGCCAGGCAACTCAGGAAACTCCAGCGCAAGCGGCGTTGGGGATCGGTATCTACTTTCAATTTTTGGGAAAGTTCTTGACGATACAGGACGATCAACCGTTGGCCTTTCATAGTTCACCTCCAGAGCGTAGCCCATCGATGTCATTGAGTTTTCATTTTTATGTGTATTTATAGTTATCTATACTAATTGTCTATAAAATTAAGTAGTATCACACTTGAAACAGCGAAACTTCACTTCGGCCAGGAGGTTCGCTATGAAAGGAGATCGATTAGTCGTCAATGACCACCCTAGGCTTCGGCTTTGTCTCAGTCGGGAAGTGGATGCGAAGGTCAGGCTCAAGTTGGCTTTCCTGCACTGCTTTGCATGTCTTCAGTCCGGCCTTGAACCATTGTGCCAGGCTTTTGGCATTGCCACGTCAACCGGTTATTGGTGGATACGCAATTGGAATCGGTTGGGCGACGAAGGACTCCAAGACAGCATCGGCGGGAATGCCGGTCGTCCACCCCAGTTGGATGATATGGACCTGGTTTATTTGGCGTCCTTGCTCAAGGACAAGAGCGGTTGGACAACGCAAGAGGTTCGGGAGCTAATTAAGGCGACCTTTGGGGTCGATTATTCTCAAGCCCAAGTGGTGAGGATCCTTCGTAAGCGCCTAAAGATGCCTTTCAGCAAGCCGTTTCCCCAGGATTACCGTAGACCTCCCAAGGCCGAGGAGATCTTGAAGGAAAGGCTGGAGAGCGTCTTTAAGGCATTGAAAGACAAAGGCTTAAAGAAAAATGATAGGGCGCTGGGATTCGTGGACGAGACAAGTCTTCAGAACCGCGCCAATACCGTCCGACTGTGGAGCTTCGAGAGCCGTCCGGTCATGATCAAGAACACGGATCACTTCAAAAGCAATACGATCGGGTTTTATGCCATCGAAGGCCATAGCTGCCAAGCCTTCCTAGTCAACTCAAAGCAAGAATCCATGGCCGCTTTTCTGGAGCAAGTTAAAGCAGCAAATTCCGGCTATCAGGCGATTGTTGTCATCTGGGACAACTATGTCAGCCACGAGCCCGCCAAGGTCAAAATGGCTGCGGAAAGGTTGCGCATCTATTGGGTATGCTGGCCTCCTTATTCCCCAGACCTCAACCCAGAAGAATACCTCTGGAAAAGCCTGAAGCGCGAGCTGTCAAAAAGCTTCATTGGGACTATTGAAAAGATGAAGGCTACCATCACAAAAACTTGGGGTGAGTTGTCCGTTAGTTTGAGCTTTGCCAAACGTTGGATCGAGGTGTTCCTGATAGGGGAATCTTTTTATAGCGAATTATGCATTTAACTATAGATTCGATGACTATAATATGGATCAGTAAGTCTTGTCGCGAGTGGAGTGTGGCCGGGTAGCGGCGCGGCTACGGTAGTTGATTCGGGAGGGGTGTCGTTGGGATCTTATAGATTATCTCTAGCAAAGTCACATCGCGGCGGATCATGTTCATGCGAGGCTGTCGGTGAAGCCACGGATCGCAATGAGTCGCCTGGTGCAGAGTAGTTTAAGGGCAGGAGATCCTAATGTTGGGGCGATAATTCTCGGCTTTCCGGGAACACTACCGAGAGAGGACAGTGCTGGAGGGTGGTTGCTTGTGCTGCAGTCGTGTCTACATCCTTGATTAAGGAAATAAAGCCATCTATGGAGAGCCTATTGTCATGACCATGCTTCAACCTAGAAACGGCAGTTGGGCGTGTTCGAGAGTGCGGTTCCCGAGCTGTCTCTCAAGGCGCGACGACGCGCAGGGCACAGAGCCCCCTGTCAGGAGGAGCAACGCCGCCAGGCGGCTCGGGAACCGTGCTCTCGGGCACGCAGCGGCCGCACCCATCCGGTGAGCTCCAATCACAAGGCAATGTCTAGTCATCGCAGGCGCTTAAGTATCGGATTAAGCGGCCTGCCTGCCGGCAGGTCAAGTGCCGTTTCTAGGTTCAATGTTTTCCCTAGAAAGGGAGGCCTCCCTTGGGAAGCTCCCATCAGCTATTGCCGATACCAGAAATCCAACAGCTTTAGGCAGTGGTTTGTTAACTCTTGTTGTTTGGTGGCATAGGAAGACTTCAGTTAAATATGACCGTGTATTGTAATAAGGATCTATGGCATGAAGTGTTTGGTAATTCATAAGTATCTGCCTGGACAATTCGAGTATCTCATACGAGCAATACTGGACAATCCAAATAATGAGGTTCTTGGGATAGGGCAATCGTTTACTCCGCAGCTTCATACCCTATTTGGTCTTGATATAGAAATATATTATCCCGTTGCTCTTGTGGATCACCCTCTGCACGATTGTTTGTTTTCACATGCTGAAAATATGGCAAATGCTTTGGCGGTCGCCAGTATATTGGCTAGACTCAAAAATGAGGGATATGTTCCGGATATATGCTTTGCTCACATAGGGTGGGGAGAAGTATTATACTTCAAGGATATATATCCTAATGTGCCATTGGTTGGATATTGTGAATTTTACTATCATGCTCTTGGGGTCGATGCCGATTTTGATCCCAACTTTCCTTTGACGCAAAACGATATATACAAAATACGGTCTGCAAATTCTACCTTGTTGTTGTCATTGACCAGTATTGATATTGGAATTTCGCCTACCCATTGGCAGAAAAGCCTTTTTCCTAAAGAGTTTCAACACAAGATTAAGGTTATTCACGAGGGGCTTGATTTATCTGAATTAAAACCAAATTCGGAAGCGGTTTTTCACATACCTGACCTAATCAAATTGACTTCCAATGATAAGGTTGTAACTTATGCAACGCGAAATTTGGAGCCTTACCGGGGTTTTCATATATTTATGCGCGCCATAAAAGGGATTTTTGAAAATCAGCCCGATTGTAAAATTGTAATTGCAGGGGGTGATGATGTTTCCTACAGTAAGCCAATTCGACAAGGGACTTACAGGGAAAAGCTATCGAATGAGCTTGCAATAGACAACAACCGAGTACATTTTGTAGGTAGATTGCCTAGATCGGAGTACCTTAAACTCTTACAGATTACCTCAGCACACATATATCTAACAATTCCCTTTGTGCTTTCATGGTCAATGTTGGAGGCCATGGCGACAGGGTGTCCAATTGTTGCATCCGATACGCCACCCGTGAAAGAATTTATTCAACATGAGCGTAATGGTCTTCTAGTCAATTTTTTTTCTCCAGAACAAATTACACATTCCGTAATACAGCTATTAAACGATTCCAAGTTAAGAAGGGAGCTGGGACAAAAGGCGAGACATGATGTAGCGCATCAAGTCAATAACAAGGCTGCGCTAAGGCAATATTTTAGTTTAATCAATCGTCTACTGCATGGTGATTACATCAAGTGACTGATATGAATGAAAGACCTTCATTGAATGGGGTATTAAAGCAGTGTAGACCTTTTTTTGTCTATGCGGCGATATTCAGTTTCCTAGAAAAGTTGCTCACCCTGGGTGGGCCAATGTATATGATGGCTGTTTTTGATAGGGTAATACCCAGTAGAAGTAATGAAACATTATTTTTCTTGACGGTTATTTTTATATATATTGAGATAATGGAGGTCATCGTAGGGGTTTTTAGATCCCGTCTATTTAATCGTCTGGGCGATGTAATTTTCCTGAAGTTAAGGGAGCCAATTCTTAAGGTTACCTTAAGGTATCAGATGCAATCATCATCTTATTCTTCGGCTTTTGATGATCTCGAAACCGTCAAAAATTTCTTGGGCGGTCAAGGTTTGAGAGCTGCTTTTGAGCTGCCTTGGATACCAATTTTTCTGATTATTCTTTGGGTATTTCACCCTTTTCTCGCCTTGCTCGCCGTAATTGGTTCAGGCTTATTGTTTTTATTGGCTTACCTTGAGGATGTTGTAACCAAAAAAACTTCGAGCCTTGCCGGAATAAAGCAAAGACAAGCAAAGGCATATATCGAGAATGCAAAAAGAGCATCCGAACTCGTTCAGGCAATGAATTTGAGAGAATCCATTGGCATGCGTTGGATTCGGCTAAATGACGATTATGTGGCTCATTCTCTCGATGCCAGAAATAAGGTTGGAAGAATCGTTGCCTTGTCCAAATTTATTTCGGGCATCAAAAGAACGCTTTCCATTGGCATAGCGGCTTATCTTGTGCTGAATGTGGAAGGAGTTTCACCAGGGGTATTGCTTGCCTCAACCATCATTATGGGTAAAGCTATGGGGCCCATCATGACGGTGCTTTCAAGTTGGCGATCATACCTTGGGTTCAAGGAGGCAGTCCACAGCTTGGAGGAATTATTCTCCGAAGAGAATTGGCCTCAAGAGGGTTTTGTGCCCCCTCCACCCAAGGGGCATGTTGCTGTTAGTAATCTGTTATTTTTTATCGATCGCAAGCACTATATATTGAATGGCATTAACTTTGAAATACAAGCAGGGGAAGCATTGGGAATTATAGGTACAAGTGCGTCAGGTAAAACCACGCTCGCTCGCCTACTGGTTGGTATTTTGGAGCCTTCAGATGGTGCTGTCAGGCTAGACAGCGCGGATGTTTATCAATGGTCCATGAATGGTTTGGGGGAATGGCTAGGCTATGTGCCCCAAGAACAACAACTTTTTGAAGGGACAGTCGCTGATAATATTGCTCGAATGGGAGATGCCTATGCGAGGGCAGAAGATGTCATCAGCGCCGCTCAACTGGCTGGTGTACATGAGATGATCCTAAAACTGCCCAATGGTTACGACACCGATGTCGGCATCAATGGAAAAAAATTGTCGGGTGGACAGAGACAAATGATTTGTCTGGCTCGCGCTCTCTTTGGGTCTCCAAAATTGATTGTTATGGATGAGCCCAATAACTCATTGGATGGACAGACCGAGGGTTTGCTTCTAGATTTGATTAATAGGCTTAAGGAAAGGCAAATTACGCAAATTATTATAAGCCATAAGCCTAGCATACTCCAGGATGTAGATAAAATGTTGGTGTTGGGGCAGAGCAAGCAGCTTATGTTTGGCACCAAATCCGAGGTGCTAACATGGCTAAAGGTTGGAAAGAAGTCGAGACCGGCACCACTTAAAATCAAACAAAAAACTGGATAATAGAATAGTAGTAGTATGTTTAGGATAGAGTATGACGAAACAGGCGAATCGACCCGTATTGTCAAGTCAGGTATGTATTTTCTCGTCTTTTTTGTGATGGGATTTCTTGCTTGGGCCTTTCTAGCTCCTATCAGTGGCGCTGTGGTAGCCGAAGGAGTCACAAAGGTCGATACGAAGAGAAAAACGATTCAGCACCTCGAAGGGGGTGTGGTTAAAAATATTTTGGTTCACGAGGGTGATTATGTCAGTGAAGGCCAGGTTCTGCTGGTCATTGAGGACGCTGAAGTCAAATCAAATTTGACCATCCTGATCGATCAATTAAGCTCGGCAAATGCCAAGGCGGCAAGATTAATGGCTGAGAAAACCTTTGCCACCAGTGTGAAATATCCTGTTGATTTGCTGGAGAGTAAGGATCCAAAGGTTAACGAGATCATAAAAAATGAAAATGCCGTATTTTACGCAGCAAAGAAGTCTCTTGATGATGAAATATCCGTCGTACGTCAAGAGATTTCGGATGCCAAAAAGCAGGAACTAAGCATAAAGGAGCAGATCAACGCTTCTCGTGAAGCCATGAAATATAAGCAGGAGAGAGTGAATGCTGGGGAGGCCCTAAGTGCGCGACAATTTCTGGAAAAAAATCAGTTTCTCCAGCTCAAGGAGGAGATGTCAGCCGCGCAGCAAGACCTTGCAGGACTTGAATCAAGCCTCTCTTCCCTAAGGCAGCAGCAGAGCGAACTGGAGTTAAGAATTATAGGTAGACGCAACGAATACGCAAAAAACGCCGATAACGAACTCAAAGAAACCAATAAGCAAATATTCGAATTCAAGGAGAAGATCAATCCCGCCGCCATCAGTCTTAATCGGTTCCAGGTCAAGGCTCCGATTTCGGGCCAGGTGATTGACCTTAAGGTTACGACCCTCGGAGGTGTCGTAAGGCCCGGCGATGACTTGATGGACATAGTGCCTAAACAGCACGAACTCATTCTTGAGGTCAAAATCCCAAATAAGGATATTGCCAAGGTCTATGTAGGGCAGAAAGCCGATATACAATTATTGGCCTATAACTCACGCAGTGTTCCTCACATCAACGGGCATGTCATTTATGTCTCCGATGACGCGCTGGAATATCCTAATAATCCAGGACAGTTTTACTACCTAAGTCACATACGTGTTGATGAGGGTGAGTTGGCAAATGTTCCAGAAGTTCATCTGGCGCCTGGGATGCCGATAACGGCCTTTATACAAACCAAGGCGAGAACTTTTGTCGATATGCTCATTAAGCCTTTTGAGTCATCGGTATCCCGTGGACTAAGAAGAGAAGCGATTTAATCTGAGGAACAAGCGTTAAGATTTTCTCTTGGCTAAATTAAAGATATGTCTTCTCCATATTATGCTATGCAATGTATCCTGTACCAGTTATCAGTTATTGGATTTAGAATGATCGAATGAAAAATTCGAATATTCTGTTGATCGGTCCAATGGGCGCCGGCAAAACAACAATTGGCCGATTACTCGCAAAAAACCTTGGCTTTTTGTTTCTTGATACCGACAAGGAAATCGAAAGAAAGACTGGGGCTAGTATACCGCTGATTTTTGAATACGAAGGCGAGGTCGGATTTCGTAAACGAGAATCTGAGGTCATCGAGGATCTACTGAAACTGGAGCCAATCGTTTTAGCGACCGGTGGAGGATCCGTGCTGTTGCCTGAGAATCGCTTAAGGCTACAAGCAAGCGGATTTATCGTTTACCTTTACTGCCCCGTCGAGAAACAATTGGAACGCACTCACAAGGATCCCAATCGTCCCTTGCTTAAGACGGACAACCCTCAAAAAAAATTGATGGAATTATTTGAAGTTCGCGATCCCATTTACAGGCAGCTTGCCGATTACGTGGTTGACACTGGTCTGTCTTCCAGTCGACATGTGGTCAAGCAGATAATAAAAGCCTATGAACGAAAATGTTGAAGTATCCCACTTTATGAGATCCCTGAATGTTGCTCTTGGTGAGCGTAGTTACCCAATTTATATCGGGCATCATTTGCTTGATGCATCGGAATTGCTGAACCGGCATATTGATTCACGACATGTCTTGATTGTAACCAACGAAATCGTAGCGCCTTTATATTTGTCAATGGTTCAGGAGTCGTTGCCAGGCTGTTCTGTTGCAACAGTTGTCTTGCCCGATGGTGAAATCCATAAAACCATGGATACCGCAATGAAGGTCATTGATACCCTCATTAGCCTCAAGATGAGTCGAAATACGCATATTGTGGCCCTCGGTGGAGGCGTTGTTGGGGATCTTGCCGGTTTTGTCGCCGCCTGTTATCAGCGGGGTATACCGTTTATTCAAATCCCAACAACCTTGTTGGCTCAAGTCGACTCCTCCGTGGGAGGAAAAACGGCGGTCAATCATCCTCTCGGAAAAAATATGATAGGGGCTTTCTATCAACCCAAATGTGTCATAGCGGACATGACCACCCTGCAAACGCTTCCGGACAGGGAATTCAGCGCAGGTCTGGCGGAGGTCATCAAGTACGGGCTGATTCGTGATCCCGATTTCTTTGAATGGCTGGAATTACATATCGATGATCTCTTGAACCAGGATCTGGACAAGCTTGGCTACGCCGTCGAGCGTTCCTGTTTCAATAAAGCCGAAGTCGTGGCTTCAGACGAGCGGGAGTCTGGCCTACGAGCTACCTTGAACCTAGGTCATACCTTTGGGCATGCTTTGGAAACCGGCATGGGTTATGGCGAGGTATTGCATGGCGAGGCAGTCGCCATCGGCATCTGTCTGGCGGCGGACCTCTCGAGGCGGTTGGGTTGGCTCACAGATACGGATGTTGCCCGTATAGTTGCCTTGCTGGAGAGAGCTAGATTGCCGGTAACTCCACCAGCCGACCTGGGGGTTGACGATTATCTTGAGCACATGTCAGTTGACAAAAAGAATGTCGAGGGCCAATTACGCTTCATTTTGCTGAAAAAGATCGGTTGGGCTACCTTACCTATCGCGGTGGACAGGAACCAGCTAGTTGAAACTTTAGCTACCTATGGCCGAAGTTAGTCGATGAGATCAGTTTGTCCATTATATAAAATCAGACAGCATGATTAGTCCAGCGAATAACCCGATAACATATGAATCCCCATGAGTCAGGCCCTCGATAACGATCGTTTCTTGCGCGCCTTGCTGCGAAAGCCGGTGGACCGAACGCCGGTCTGGATGATGCGTCAGGCGGGCCGGTATCTACCGGAATATCGCCGAGTTCGCGCGCAGGCGGGCAGTTTCATGAACCTCTGCTCCACTCCGGAACTCGCCTGTGAAGTGACCCTGCAACCTTTGGCACGCTATCGGCTTGATGCCGCCATCCTTTTTTCCGACATTTTAACCATACCGGATGCCATGGGGCTGGAGCTGGATTTCGTCGAGGGTGAGGGTCCTCGATTTCGTCGTCCGATTTGCACCGGTGACGATATTCAACGGCTTCCCATTCCCGATCCTGAAGGCGAGCTACGTTATGTCATGGATGCGGTAAGGCTGATTCGGAGCGAATTGAAGGGGAGGGTGCCCCTGATAGGGTTTTCCGGCAGCCCATGGACTCTGGCAACCTATATGGTCGAAGGGTGCGGCACCCGCGAATTCCGAAAAATCAAGGGACTCATGTACGAGCAGCCGCAAGAGTTACATACCTTACTGGCGAAGCTGGCCAAGGCAGTGGGACTGTATCTCCAGGCGCAGATCGCGGCGGGCGTGGATGCCATCATGGTTTTCGATACCTGGGGAGGTGTCCTAACTCCGACGCAATATCGGCAATTTTCCTTGCGATATGCCGAACAATTGCTGTCGGAACTGGATCGCAACCTTTCGGACAGGACAATCCCCGCGATTTTGTTTACCAAGGGCGGGGGCCAATGGCTGGAAGACATGTCGGTCACCGGCTACGACGCATTGGGCATGGATTGGACAACCGATATCGGCCGTGCCCGAGCCCGTGTCGGCGAGCGGGTAGCCCTGCAAGGCAATCTGGATCCTCAAGCTCTGTATGCGCCCATTCCAGTCCTGCGGGAAGAAGTTCGAGGGATACTCGAACGTTTCGGCCAAGGTAGCGGTCATGTCTTCAATCTGGGACATGGAGTATGGCCGGACGTAGATCCTGGCCATGTTGGCGCCATGATAGAAGCCGTGCATGAGTTCAGTCCTCACTACCACCAGACTCAAGCCTGAAGCTTGGGATCGTCCCTCTCGGTCGCGTGTTCGGGTGTCGCCGCTTCATCTTCTTCGACGGTAAGGTCGACCAAGGCGGCTACGTTTCCCAGCAGATCCTCACCACCGCTGGATATCGCCAGGCCCAGCGCGATGTGGCTTTTTCGATAGCCGTAGAGAAAGTAAATAATCAGACCGATTGTGCCCCAAACCGGAAATACCAACTTTGCATCGGTCGGCAGGAAACTGAATAAGCCGGCGCACCCCAACATGGCGACCGGACCGACAAACCATATGGCGGGGGTTCGAAAGGGTCGGTGGCGTTCCTTCTCCTTGACTCTGAGGATCATCACGGCAATCGAGACGACGAAGAAGGCGAACAAGGTACCGGAATTGGAAATGTCCGCCAGCTTGCCGACGGGGAGAAATGCCGCCGCCAGCGTGACGCCCATACCGGTGATCATCGTGACGATATGGGGGGTCTTGAATCGGGGGTGTACCTGACTCAGTATTTCCGGAAGCAAGCCATCGCGCGCCATCACAAAAAATATCCGCGTTTGCCCGAACAACAACATCAGGATGACGGAGGGTAGCGCGAGAAAGGCGGCGAAACCCAATAGGTTGCCGATTCCGGCCCAGCCGATCTCCCGGAGCACCAAGGCCAAGGCCTCGCGTGAGCAAACCAGGGGGTGCTGCCCTGAGTTTGCAAGGGTCTGACATTGGTTCGACAGAGCCAGGGAGCCCGGGGGCAATCCGGCGCCGCCGGCGTCGGTCAGGGGTTGGGCGCCAATCGCGCCGATCGCCCCGGCGGAAACGAGCAGGTAGAAGATGGTACAGATACCCAGCGATCCAATGAGCCCAATCGGTACATTCCGCTGCGGATTCTTGGTTTCTTCCGCGGCGGTGGATACCGCGTCGAAACCTACATAAGCGAAGAATATGGAAGCCGCCGCCGCTACCGCTCCGGAGCCGCCCAAGGGAAGAAAGGGTTGAAAGTGCTCTGTCTTGAGTACAGGCAGGGCGATGGCGATGAAAACCGTCAGAGCGACGATCTTAACGGCCACCAGAAAGGCGTTGAAGGTCGCGCTTTCGCGGGTACCCAGGATCAAAAGGCCGGTAACGGCCAGACTGATGATCACGGCGGGCAGGTTGATGAGGCCGCCGGCAAAGGGTCCATTGGCCAGCAGGGTCGGGACCTCGACATCGAGGGAGTTTTTCAACAAACCCACGAAATAACCCGACCAGCCAACCGCAACGGCGCTCGATGCCACGGCATATTCCAGAACCAGCGCCCAACCGACCATCCAGGCGATCAGTTCTCCCAGCACCGCATAGGAATAGGTGTAGGCAGAACCCGAGACCGGCACCATGGCGGAAAGTTCGGAGTAACAGAGCGCCGCGACCGCGCAGACGAAACCCGCGATGACGAAGGAGATCATCATGCCGGGGCCCGCCTTTTGCGCGGCCTCGGCGGTCAGAACAAATATGCCTGTGCCAATGATGGCGCCGATGCCCAGCAAGGTGAGTTGCCAAGCGCCCAGGGAGCGGTGAAGGCTTTTTTTCTCGGCCGTCGCGAGAATGACGTCGAGGGGCTTGACTCGCCAGAAGATCATGCGGGACACCTCATGTTAGCTAATCGGGCTAGATGTGAAATACTAGTGTACCGTAACCTACCTGGGGTTCGGCTGTTTCATTCAAACAGGAACCGTTCCATCAAGAGAAGCGTTGATCCCATGGAAATCCTTTCGATCCCTGTTCTTCGCGACAACTATATACATGTTCTGCACGATGTTGAAACGGGAGCAACAGCGGTAGTCGATCCGGCCGAATCCTTACCGGTACTGGACGTTCTGGCGCAGCGAGGCTGGATACTGACCCATATCCTTAACACCCACCATCATGCGGATCATGTTGGCGGCAATCGTGAACTGAAGCGCGTTACGGATTGTCGTGTCATCGGCAAGCACAAGGGCAGTGAGTTCATTCCCGATCTGGATTTTCCGGTCGGCGAAGGCGACTGGATCACGCTAGGAACTCGGCGCGTACAGGTCATGGAGGTTCCTGGGCATACCCTGGGCCATATCGCCTATTGGCTACCCGAGGATCACGCCTTATTTAGTGGAGATACCCTGTTCGGCATGGGTTGTGGGCGTTTGCTCGGAGGTACCGTACAGCAGCTTTGGACTTCGCTCGAGCGCTTGCTCGGGTTGCCGGACGACACTCGAGTGTATTGTGCGCATGAGTACACGCAGAACAATGGACGATTTGCCCTGATGATGGAACCCGGCAATCCGGCATTGATTAAGCGCATGAAGGAAGTGGATCGGATGCGCTCCGAGAATTTGCCAACGGTTCCAAGCCTGATGGGTATGGAGCGCGAGACAAATCCATTCCTGAGACCGGAAAGCCCTGAGATTCGGGAACGGCTGGGTATGCCGGATGCCGCAAATCAGGCGGTATTCCAGGAGTTGCGGTTTAGAAAGGACGCGTTCTGATCGATGCCGTCAGCGGCTTCGAGGGTACAGGATGCTCCGGACCCGTTGATTCTGACTGGATCCCCTATTGGTGTCGAATCATGCGGTCGATCCGAGACCACGAAGCGACGATTCGACTTGAATTTTCTTGAAGGTCAATTCAGGGTCTCCTGACCCCAATCCCATGAACTTTCGCTATCATTCATCATTATCGAATGAGACGAATGCCTCAAGGTACTGTCAAGACTTTTTATGGAGCCCAATATGGTCTTGTTGACCGACATCATACGAGAGACCTCTGAAAGTTTTGGATTGGGCAAAAAGGCGGGAGCGCTGATTGCCGAGACCATCAGGATCATGTTCGATCCGGATAAGGGTGGTTTGAAAGGCTTCCTGGATCGATTCGAACCCGAGGGACTGAGTGAGCTGACAAAATCATGGCTGGATGGTGGCGCCAGTATCAAGGCCCTTGACAGTCGCCAGTTGGAAGCCGTGGTTGGCCCTCCCGTCATCGCCGAGGTCGGCAGGAACCTGGGTCTTGCGAATGCCAGGGTCAGAGCCGCCATGGCCTATTCCATCCCTCCTTTGGCGCGTTACTTCACCTCGGCCGGATTCATACCCGCCGCCATTCCAGGCAATGTGCAGGCCTTTCTTGAAAGTGACCAAGCCAGGATCACCATCCCCGCGAGCACCCTGCTGGATCGCAAGGTCATTCGGCATTCCGGCAACTACCTAGGCTGGACCTTGGGTGTGGTGGTGCTGATTGCGACTGCCGGCTTAATGGGTTATCAGATCATGAAAAGCCCGGCGAAAGACAATTCGCGACTCGACTATGCGACTGAAACGCCATCACATTCCCTTCCGGTTCAAGCCGCGCCGGAACCCGAATCGGGGAAGCCTGAAGCAAAACTGGTCATCATCAATGATGA